>Ga0078972_1000282_pt1 | contig 210299 bp, 194 predicted proteins | sample YelNatPaOPGAMG01_FD_67568 | JGI IMG/M metagenome (GOLD analysis project Ga0078972, IMG submission 67568) | Hot spring thermophilic microbial communities from Obsidian Pool, Yellowstone National Park, USA - OP-RAMG-01 (SPADES assembly) (version 2) | ecosystem: Environmental > Aquatic > Thermal...
AATATCAGATGGTGCCAGTGCAAAGTTTTCATTATGTTCTTTAAGAATATCATCTGGGGTCATTTCATAGTATTTCTTATAATATGTGAATCCTGTACCCATCTGAGAGAAAAATTGTTTTAATTTGCCCCCGCCTGCTTCTTTTGTTTCCTCTTTTCTTCTTTCTGATTCTTTCTTAAATAGTTCTTGAGTCCATTTTGCAAATAACATTCTCTGATCAGTTATCACAAGAGCCCATGGTTCCTGCTTAAACATACTTTTTTTCCAATTAACTGGAACTACTTCTAAAATTTTTTCTTCCATTATTACCTCCAATTTTTTATTAATAAACAAAAAAATGATTTGCCTATTAATTATATATTTAAATTTTATCATTTTTATAAAATTTTATAAATTTAGGTTAAAATTAATAAAAGGGGATAATAATGTATAAATATTATTTACCTAAATTAAAAGAAGATGTTTATATTAGAAAAAAATTGGTTGAACTATTCAATAAAAATAGTTATAAAAAACTTATATATATTGAAGGTGAGGCAGGCAGTGGAAAAACAACTTTACTCTCTATTTTATTTCATAATTATGAAAATTATTCATATTTTACATCATCAGGATATGATAAAAATAAAAATGTTTTATTAAAATCTATTTTAATCTCTTTAATAAAAAATGAAAAGTTAAAGTTTAAAATACCTCAAAATGAGTTGTTAAATTATATTATCAAATTTTTGAATAATAAAAGGGATGAATTTTATTTAATAATAGACGATTTTCAGGAAATTTCTGATGAAATTGAGATTATTGAAACATTAAAATTTATCATTAAAAATACAAATGAAAATATTCATATTATTTTGTCTAGTAGGTATAAATTACCAGAAAGTTTTTATATTGATTTATTAAGAGAAAGATTATTTATAATAAATTCTGATTTATTAAAACTTGGAAAAAATGAATTAATCGATTTTTTTAAATTTAAAAAGATAAAAATTGATAATAAAGAAATTGAAAATATATATAAAAAAAGTAATGGTTGGATTTTATATGTAAATTTAATTTCAAAATTTTATAATAGTAAACTTCAAATCTATGATACTAAAATTATTGATAAATTTTTTGATGAAGAAATTTTTTCAAAATTAAAAGAGAAGGAGGTAAAGATTTTACAACTTTTCACAATATGTGAAATTATAGATAAAAATATTTTAAAAGAAATAGATATAAATGGTTATAAAATCTTGGAAGATCTCTCAAATAGAAATATTTTTGTTGAAGAAGATGAAAATTTCTTTAGGATTCATCCTGTTTTTAAAGAAGAAATATTAAATAAATATGGTCTTTATGATAAAGAAGAGTCTTTAAAAATTGCTAAAATATTAGGTAAACTTGGGTTTTATAAGGATAGTTTTTATATATATAAAATCTTAAATGATATTAATAAAATGGTAGAGATTCTTGAAAAATGGGGTATACAATTAATTGATAAAGAAGAGGTTTATATTCTTGAAGATTTAATAAATTCAATACCAGAAAAATATTATTCACAGAAATTATTTATGTTAATTTCAGAAATTGAAAAAAATAAAGGAAATTATAAAAAATCTTTAGAAATTATAACAAAAATTAAAGATGATAAATTTAACAAAAAAGAGAAGGCATATTTAAATTTACTTAAAGGTGAAATTCAATATTTGAATGGAAACTATAATATGGCATCTAAAATATTATCATCACTATCTTTACATGGTTTTCATGAAATAAAAAGGTTACATACATTGGGAATAATAAATTACTTTTTAAATAATGATATAGGTTTTAAAAAATGTCTTGAAAAAGCGCTTTTATTATCAGAAAAGTATAATGATCTATATAGAGAAATCAAAATTCAAAATGATTTAGTGGTGGGATGGTATGAACCGAAAGGTGAAATTTTTACTTCTGAAACTATCTTGAAAAAGGCTTTGTTAATAGCAAAAAAGAATAATTTAACAATAAATCCAATTATACTTGGTAATTTAGCATATTTAAAAGATTTATTAGGAGAATTTGAGGAAGGAGAAAAAATTGGTTTAAATGCTTTAAAAATAGCAAGAAAAAGTAATGATAAATCAAAAATAATTTTTATATTAAGAGTTTTAAGTTCAATATATATAAAATTGGGTGATCTTGATAAAGCAAAAGATTTACTTGAAGAAGCTCTTTTTTTGACTAGTGATTGCCCTGATCCCTCAAGAAAAATAGGAATATTATATAATCTTTCATTTCTTTATGAAAGATTGAATCAATATGAAAAATCAATTTTTTTTGCAATGGAAGACCTAAATTTAGTAAAGAAAATAAATAACAAGAGATTTATCGCTCAATCATATTTAAATCTTGGTAGAATATTTTTTAGATTTAAAGATTATGAGAAGTCAAAAAATTATCTTCTGAAGGCTACAGAATTCTTTGAAAAAAGTGGTTTTTTGTTAAATCTTTTTGAAACATATCTATTTTTAATCTTAAACCCTACCAATAATGAATATGAATTAGAAATGTTAAAGAATAAAATTAAATCTCTTATTGACAATAAAGGATATACATTTTATATAAAATCAGTTCTAACAAGCAATGAAGAAGAGAATTTCAAGAAAATTTTCGAAATGAAAAAAGAAAAAAGATTCATAATAAAAACTTTTGGAAAATTTATATTTTATAAAGATGGTGTTGAAATCAAAGATAATGAGTGGAAAAGAGAAAGTGTAAAGGATTTATTCAAATATTTAATAATTAAGAAAGGGAGAGCCTTAAAGGATGAAATATATGAAGATTTATTTCCAAATCTATCTCTAAGTTCAAAATATAACTCATTAAGAGTTTCAATATCAATTTTAAAAAGAATTCTTGAACCAGATTTAAAAAAGTATGAGAAAAGTCGCTATATAAAAATTGAAAGAGATCTTATATATATAAATTTTGATGAATTTTATATTGATTCATATGAATTTGAAAATATAAGTAAAATAGCAATTAAAGAAAGAAATCCAGATTTGATATTGAAATCGATGGAAATTTATAAAGATAGATTTCTTAATGAAGATAGATATAAGGATTTTGTTATTCATAAAACATTAGAACTTGAGGAAATTTATATAAATTTATTAAACCTTTATGGAGAATTATCTATAAATTCTAAAAATAACAAAGAGAAGGGTTTTGAATGTTTAAGAAAATCACTCCAAATTGATCCATTTCAAGATGAAATATTAAAAAAATATTTTGATTTTCTAATTAAATCAAAGAAAAAGGCTTTGGCTATAAAAATTTATAAGGAATTTAAGGAAAAATATAAAAAGAACTGGGATATTGACATATCTAAAATCATAAATATTAATAAAATTTTGTAACATTTCTGTAACATACTTTTCTTTAAATATATTTAATGAGTATAAAAAAGAGAAGTTTTTTAATCAAAATTATAAAAAATAAGGATAAAATATCTGGTGTTTTTGAGGATTTGAATTTAAAAAATAAAAAGAATTTTAAAGATATTGATGATATTGTCATATTAATTAAAGAATCATTTGATAAAAAGGAGGACAAAAATGGATAGAAAGAAAATTCTAACTATTTTTATAATAGTTTTATTTTCTTTGGGCTTATTCTCATGTCAAAAGAAGATTGTAAACCCATCAGGTCAACAAACTGAATCTCTTGCAAGTTGGACATTGCTTTTCTATTTTGGAGGTACTAACAATATTGAAAATTGGTTGAATTATAATATAAATCAACTCGAAAATATTGGCTCTAATCCAAAATTTCATATGGTTGTACAAATATCAAGAAATTCACAAAATGGTAAGGCAACGAGGTATTATATTCAAAAGGATGATGATTTCAATAAAATCAATTCAAAACCTATAGATGTTGGAGTAGTAGATTCAGCAGATTATAAGGTATTAAAAGATTTCATAGTCTGGTCTGTAAAAACATATCCATCAAATCAATATGCTTTGTTTATCTCATCTCATGGAGGAGGGTGGTTGGGAATAATTGAAGACCAAATTAAGCATTCTTTTATGTCAACAATTGATTTACAAAAGGCCTTAAGAGAGGCAAGATTTGAAACAGGAAGAAAATTTGATGTACTTATCTTTAATTCCTGCTTTATGGGTATGACAGAAATCGCATATCAATTTAAAGATGAAGCAAACTTTATTGTTGCATCTGAAATTTCACAATATGCTTTCATAAATTTAGATAGAGCGATTGAACCTCTTAGCAGTTATCCAGGAATAACAGGCGCAGATTTCTCAAAGATGCTTGTCAAAAGTTTCATAGAGGGCTGGAAAAATCCACCTCAAGGAATTGTTCAACAACCACAAATTTTTACAGCATATAATATTTTAGAAATAAATAAACTCAAGAACTCTTTAGATGAAATTGCAAGAAGTATTATTAAATCATTTCTATATTATGGTGATTATGTGGTTGAGGATATAAAGAAAGTTCCATTAATAGAAAAAGAAGGTCTTTATTCAACATATATTGACCTTAAATATCTTTTAGAAATATTAAAAAAAGATGTTAGAATTGCTGATTATGAAATTAAAAAAGGTGTTAATGATTCACTTACTATATTGAATAATTTAATTCTTGCTAAAGAGATAAGTCCTGGTTATGTATATTCAGATCCAACTCTTCTAAATTTAAATGAAGCATCAGGTATATCAATATGGGCTCCAATTTTAAGGTTCCAAAGTGGTGTGTTAAACCATTATTCTAAATTAGATTTTTCATTAGATACATCATGGCTTTCACTTTTGTATATTTTAAATCCAGATATGCCAAGATTTATAACAAAATACTCTACAAATAATTGGTTATCCTACAGTGAACAGGGTTTAGGGATTTCTTTTAAAGCACCAAATGATGAACTTTTCAAACCTCTTAAAATTAATGATGATATTTATATACTTGGAGGTGAATTTACAGGCTTTACTGAAAATAGGAGATATTTTGGAGGAGAAGCATACTTGTTCATAGATATAACAAAAAATATTTTTGAAAACGATGCAAAAACATGGGGTAATAAAGAATTTGCAAGAATTATTCCTCAATATATTGATTATAAAGAAATTTTTAGAAATGAAAGTGAAGTAAGCGGAGAAAATGCGTATATCATTATATTGAAAGGAACAGATAGAATAGGACAGAATGTTACAGAAGCTCATACATATTTAATCTATAACAAGATAGGTTATGACATAACTTATATTGCTGATACAGCTCTTTTCCCAGAATTTGTAGATGTTTATCTAAAAATTATTTATAGTTTCAAAATTATTCATTAAAAATTTTTATATAAAGGAGGTAAAAAATGTTTAAAAAATTATTTTTAGTGACTTTAAGTTTACTTTTACTAATTATTCTGATTGGTTGTGTCTCATATCCACATACACCTCTTCTTGTTAAAACTTCAGATATTAACAACAACCCTTTGAATTATGACCAGCATTTTATCTCAGTAAAAGGTACAGTTACAGCCAATGGAACTCAACCATCACTTCAACTTGGCTGGTATGATCTTGCAGATGAAACAGGTACTATAGCAATTTTAACAACTCCAGATGTTCCAAAAGTTGGAGAAGAGTTATGGGTATCTGGTACTGTTTTATATGCCACAAAAGTTGTTGGAGCAAGAACATTATCAATTGTTCTCCAGGAAAAAGAAAGAATCAAAATGGGTTTAAATTATCCATTAATAATTGGTGGTATTGTACTTGTTGCTCTTGTTTTAGCACTTCTTTACATCTTTATGATAAGAAGAAGAAAACCAGTATATGAACCAATTAAAAAAGTTGAACCAAAAGGTTATGTTCCAGAAAAAAGGGTAGAAAAAACAGGAGAAACATTTATTTCTGAATCTAAAGTTTCTAAGAAAGCACAAGAAACAGTAATGGAAGAAGAAGTTGTTGAAGGTGCTCCTGCAATTTTAGTTGTAAAAAGTGGTAAAAGAAGTGGCTCAACTTTTCCTTTAAGAAAAAAGGTTATAAATATAGGAAGAGAAAGTGAAAATGAAATTGTAATTGATGATAATAAAGTATCAAGGCAGCATGCAAAAATTAAATTAGAAGATGATAAATTTGTAATTTATGACCTTGCATCAACAAATGGAACTTTTGTTAATAACCAGAAAATCACAAGCATTTCTTTAAATGATGGTGATGAAATTAAAATAGGAGATACAATTTTAGTTTTTAAAATTTTGTAATGAATTATAAGATTTTAACTTTTGGAAAAAGTGATGTTGGTAATGTGAGAGAAAATAATGAAGATAGTTTTTTAATAATATCTGATAAAGATTTTACTATTCTTTGTGTTTGTGATGGTATGGGTGGACATAAAGCAGGTGAAATTGCTTCAAGTTTAGCAGTTGAATATTTAAAAGATTTTGTATCACAAAAAGGTGATTTTGCAATAACCTGGAGAGGGGAAGAAGAACCCTCTCCAGAAAATTATTTTTCTGATAATAACTTAATTGATTTCTGTAAAAAATTAAATACAAAAATCATTGACATATCATTGAGTAATCCATCTTATAAAGGTATGGGAACAACATTTAACGCTGTTTTTATAATTAAAAATTTTGCAAAAATTTTGAATATTGGCGACTCAAGAACATATTTAATAAGAAAAAACAAAATCTTCAGAATTACAAAAGACCATTCCTTAATACAAGAAGAAATGGATAAAGGTATTATTGATAAAGAAGAAATTGATAAAATCATACCAAAAAATATAATAACAAAAGCAATTGGTATAAAGGAAAATATTGAACCAGATATATATTTTTTAAATCTTGAAAAAAAAGATAGATTAATTCTTGTGACAGATGGAATTCATGATCTGCTTTCAGATAATGAGATATTTACAATAATGAAGAAAGGCAAAATTGAATCTTCAACAGAAAAAATGATAAAAAAAGCAAAAGAGAAGGGTGGATTTGATAATATAACTGTAGTAACAGCATTGATAAATAGATAGAGGGAATCAATATGGTTGATATGATTATCAAAGAAAGATATAAGATTTATGATAAAGTAGGCAGTGGGGGAATGGCAACTGTATATATAGCAAGGGATCTAATAACTTATGAGGTTGTTGCGGTTAAAATACTAAAAGATGAATTAACTACATCTCCAAATTATATTAAAAGATTCTTAAGAGAGGCAGAAATTGTTAGTAAAATGGATCATGAGAATATAACAAAAGTTAAAGATTTTGGAGTTGATAATAATAAATATTTTATAGTTATGGAATATGTTGAAGGTAAAACTCTATCTCAATTACTTGAAGAAAAGGGGAAATTTGAAATTATAGAGGCTATAGATATAGTAATACAGATATTAAAAGCACTACAATATGCTTCAGAAAATGGAGTTGAAGTTCATAGAGACATAAAACCACAAAATATAATGATAAATAAAGACGGAATTGTTAAGGTTATGGATTTTGGTATAGCAAGAGTATCAACAGCACATACTATGACTCATGAAGGCTCTTTATTAGGTACTCCTTATTATGTTTCTCCCGAACAAGCACAAGGAAAAAATGTTGACATAAGAAGTGATATATACTCTGTTGGTATAACATTTTATCAGTTAATAAATGGAGCACCACCATTTGAAGCTGATACTCCTTGGGGTGTTATAAATATGCATTTAACAAAAGAACCTCCTCCTTTAAATCTACCTGAAAAATTCCAGGATATAGAATATATAATAAAAAAGAGTTTATCTAAAAACAAAGAAGAAAGATATCAGAAACCTCAAGATTTCATAAATGATTTATTATTAATAAAGAAAGGGAAATCAATTAAAAAAAGGTTAGTTTTAAAGGAAAAAGAAGAATCAAAAGAAGGTTTTGGCGAAGTCTATATTAACACAAATCCCCAAAATTCAAAAATATATATTGATGGAATTGAAAAAGGTGTATCTCCAATATTAATTCAAAATTTAATATCAAAAAAATATGAAATTCAAATTGAAAAGGAAGGTTATGAAAAAAAAGTTTTAAAAATTGACATTCTTCCTGAGAGAAGAGCAATATTAAATGTAAATCTTAAATTAAAAAAAGAAGTAAAATTATCTGAAGAAGAAATTTATAAACCAAAAATATTCTTAAATAAAAATTTTATAAAAATTTTAATAATTTCGATAATTATAATTTCAGGTATTTCTCTTTTCTTTTTTTTAAAATTAAAACCTCAAAATGTTAATAATAATCAGCAAATTATTTATGGATCTTTAATTATAAAATCGAAGCCAGAGGGTCTTGATATATTTATAGATGGTAATTCAACTGGATATAAAACACCATATCAATTCAACAATCTATCGCCAAAAAACTATGATATAGAGGTAAAATATAAAAATCAAACAAAGAAAGAATTTATTACATTGAAATCTGGTGAAAGTAAAGAAATTAATTTTGTTTTTGAAGAAGAAATATATGCAAATTTAAAAATTGAATCTGAACCAAATGGAGCAAAGATATTTATAGATGAAAATGACACAGGTTTTATTACTCCTCATGAATTTAATGATATTTTAATCGGTAATCATACAATAAAATTAATGCTTGAGGGATACGAAGATTATATATTAACAACTTATGTTTCAAATCCAAAAGAGATTAAAATAACTCTTATCAAAAAGGAAGAAAAATATGGTGTTATGAAAATTAAGAGTAATCCTCCAGAATGTGAAGTTTACATTAATAATGAATATAAAGGCAAATCTCCAATGGAAATTAATCTTGTGAAAGGAAAATATAAAGTCAAATTAAAACATAAAGAATATGAAGATTGGGAAAATGAATTTAATATAGAAGAAAACAAAGAAACTTTAATAGAAGCAAATTTAAAAAAGATAGTCACAGAATCTTATGGAACTCTTATAGTGAATTCAACTCCAAAGGCAAATGTTTATATAGATGGGATATTAAAGGGTCAAACACCTTTAAGTTTAAAATTGAAAGAAGGTAGTTATAAAATAAAAATTTATATTGAAGGTTATGAAACATATGAAAAAAATATTAATATTGCACCAAATGAAGAACAAAATATTTCTGTAACGCTTAAAAAAATTGTCTTAAAATCTTATATTAAAATAGTTACAAACCCAAAAGGAGTAGAAGTATATATAGACAAAATTTTTGTTGGTTTAAGCGATGATACTTTTGAAACCAAACCAGGTACTCATGAAATAATTTTAAAACTTGAAGGATACATAGATTATCTAACAGAAATCAATATTAAAGAAGGGGAGACAAAGAAAATTGAAGTTGCTCTTGAGAAATCTCCATAAGGAGGCTTTTATGAAAAAAATATTTTTAATATTCCTTTTAATGATATTAATAATTAATATATATGGTTACAAATTTCAAAATATTGAAATAATTGGAAAAGGAGGAGGTCCATCAAATCTAATATTTCCTACTGGTATCTATCTTAAGAATAACAAATTATACATATCAAATTATTATGGTCATACAATTTCAATATATGATTTAAATGCTAATAAATGGTATGAATTTGGATGTTATGGAGAAGAAAATGGTGAATTTATAAATCCAAATTCTATTATAGTAGATGATAATAAAAAAATATATATTGCTGATACAAATAACAGTAGAATTCAGGTATTTGATGAAAATGGGGATTTTTTATTCACATTTGGTAAAGATAAAATGACTTCTCCAATTGATCTATTTATATATAATGAAAATATATATATATCTGATTATGATAATTCGAAAATTTATATCTATGATTTAAACGGAAATTATTTATCAGAATATGGGAAAAAGGGTGATAAAAATGGTGAATTTAATGGTCCTATTGGTATCTATATTGATCTAAATGGAAATATTTTTGTATGTGATTCTCTTAATAAAAGAGTACAAATTTTTGATAAAAATTTTAATTTCATTAAAAATATTATTATTAGTGGAAGACCTTCAGATGTTTTTGTTGATAATAATATAATTTATATTTCTGATTATTATGACTTTAAGATATATTCATATTCACAATTAGGAAATGTAAAATTAAAAGAATATAAAATTAATACTGATGCGGATTGGTATTTCTATAAGGCTCCTGTTTCTATTTATGTTACACAAGAACATAATATATTTTTTTCAGTGCCTTGGGAGAACAGAGTTGACTTATTTTCACAAGAGGGTAATTTTATTAAATCATATGGAGAAACAGTTAGAGATTACTGCTTTTTATATCCAACTTCTATTTCTATCTCAAATGATGAGAAAATTTTTATAGTTGATAATATGAATAATTCAGTTTCGATATTTGATATAAATAAAAATTTTAAGTCAAAAATAAATTTTAATTTTGAACATCCAAATGGAGTAGCGATTGATGAAAATGGAAATATATATATTATTTCAAAATATACTGGAGAAATTGTTTCTTATGATAAAAATTTAATATTGAGATTTAAGATAGAAAATTTTTCAAATGATTCTTTTCTTTTTCCATCAGATTTGTATGTTTATAAAGATAAATTGTATATTGTTGATTCCTATAATGATAGAATTGTAATATTTTCAACTGATGGTAATTTTATAAAAACATTTGGTCAATATGGTAAAGGATTTTATGAGTTTGATTTTCCAACATCAATTTTTGTCGATAAAAATGAAAATATTTTTATTTTAGATAATGGAAATAAAAGGATTATGGTTTATGATAAAAACCTTAATTTTGTTTTTGAAGGAAAAAATATTAATCTTTACAATCCAATCTCTATTCTTTTATATGATAAATATTTATTTATTCTTGATAAAAAAACCAATGAAATAAAAATATTTGAATGGGACGGGCAAAAATTATCATTTTTAAAAACTTTTGGAGAATTTGGAGGACCATTAACTAAAAATTACTCTATAAGATCTTATGAACTTGATTATAATTCAGATTTAGGAAAATTTTTCGATCCTTCAGATATTTTTATATTTAAAGAATTTTTATATATTTGTGATTCAGGAAATAGAAGGATTCAGAAAATTCCTTTGTCTATGATATTGGCTGAACCAAAACTTGATAAATTGATAATAAATTTATGGATAGATAAACCTAAAGCATTAATAAATAATAAAGAGATATATATTGACCCAACTAATACAAAAGTCGCTCCTTTTATCATCCCTCCAGGGAGAACTTTTGTTCCAATAAGATTTATTTCAGAATCTTTTGGAGCAGAAGTTAACTGGGAGCAGGATACAAAAACAATTAGGATTTATCTATCTTCAAAGAATATTAGAATAACACTCCAAATAGGAAATAAGATAGCAAGAGTTAATGATAAAGTAATTACCCTTGATGCACCACCCCTAATTAAAGAAGATAGATCTTTTGTCCCTTTAAGATTCATCTCTGAATCTTTTGGAGCAGAAGTTAAGTGGTTTGGTGAAGAGAAAAAGATAGTTATAGAATATTCACCTTAAAATCTTGATAAATTTTACTCTAAGTGAGATTCAAATGCGGGTAAAGTACCAGTGAATTTTAGTTTCATATCCTGAAAAACAAGTGAAGTTACATAAAGACCTGGCGTGTTATCTAAAATTTCTTCAATAAAACTAATTATCTCACCTTTATATTTGTTTACAGTTGAAGTGAGGTTAATTTTTCCAAGATAAACAGAGTCAAGTTGAAGAAGAGTTAATTTATTATTTTCAATTTTTGCTTTTCCTTTAATATAAAAAGAAGGATTTGATTTTATGAATCTTGAAATTTGATTTAACAAATTATAGAATCTTGTAATCTCAGGAACCTGAAGATTTCCAAAAGCACCCATCATTATTATTTCTTCAGAAATTTCTTTTGATTTTTCTGGTGGTTTAATTCCAAAGGCTCCTAAACAATCCATTAATTTATTTGTTAAAATTTGACCTGATGTCTCAACTGTTCCATCCTCATTGATTTTAACTGTCCATTTTTTAAGAGGATAATATCTCCATTTTCTCTCATAAGTTAATGCAGTTAATTCGCTTGAAGTTAATTCCATTTTAACGCTTCTTTTTCCTGAATATTTTAAACTTTCTTCTGGCTTAAGATCACCAGTTAGCACTTCATATTTAACACCAGTTTTCTTTCTTGCACTTTCAAAGTCTTTTTCAGTAAAAGTTACTCCAAGATTTTTTGGTTTGTTTGTGCCAAGTATGTCAGAAACAATAGGAACAAAACCAAAATAACCTAATACTAATAAAATAATTAAAATTGGAATTAATATTTTTAAAAGAATTTTAACTCCTCTTTTCACTTTCTCCTCCTTTTTTATAAATTATATCAGATAATTTTATATAATTATATTATGGAAATTATTATAAAAATAATAAAAAACCCATATTTTCTGTTCATAGTTTTCTTTTTTTATGGTTCTATTTTATTTGGATATTTACTTTCTAAAATTTTTTATAAAGAGGATATTAGAAAATATGGAGATGGAACTCCCGGAACTTGGAATGCATTTAAGGTTGGTGGAGCAAAAATTGGATTACCAACTCTCTTATGGGATTACTCAAAAGGTCTTTTACCTACATTGGTTGCAAAAAGATTGTTTGAAAATAATATTTTTTTCTTTGTTTTAGTTTCAATTTCCCCTATTTTAGGTCATACTTTTTCACCATTTTTAAAATTCAAAGGTGGAAAGGGTATGGCTTCTTCTTTTGGCCTCTGGACTGGTATAACATTATGGGAAGGACCAACGATTATGGGTCTTTCAACTCTTTTACTTTGTTCTATACAAAATAATAGTTCCATCTGTTCAATTTTTGGCTTTTTTGCTCTTTTTATATACCTTTTATTAAAGGGTTATGAAAAAGGGGTATTAATATTATTTTTTGTAAATTTGCTTATTGTTTTTATTAAATTGAAGAAAGATCTTTTTATTAAACCAAAATTTGGATTAAGAAATCCTTTCAAGAGTTAAAATTCTATTTATATATTCATTTGTATTAAACTTTTTCTCAATTCCTTTTCTTGACATATATCTTACTTTTCCAAATATTTTTCTTTCTCTAAATGGTCTATCATGTAGCCCTCCAATTGACCATAAAATACCTGTATAACCATTAGGGTCTCTTCCATCTAATTCATATTTGTCATTAAGATAAATAGCAATTTTAATTGCTTCTTTGTAATCTTTTGTCCATTCCAAAATTTTTTTTGCCCAATACATTCTCATATATCCATGCATTTTTCCTGTAATAACCATCTCTTTTTGACATGCGTTCCATAAATCATCATGAGTTTCGCCATTTTCAAATTGCTTTAAAGTGTAAATGTATTCTCGCTTATCCAAAATATGACTCTCTAAACTCATTTTAGCCCAATTTAAAATTCCATTTTCATTATCATAATTTTCATTATAGAAACAGAAATTTTCAGCAAGCTCTCTTCTAATTATCAACTCTTCAAGAAATGCATTTTTAATTTCTTCATCACAGTCACTTCTCTTTACTTCAATTGCAACTCTTAAAGGAGATATCATCCCAAAATGTAAGTAGGGAGAAAGATTTGATAAACCATCAATATTTGGATCATTTCTATTTTTATTATAATATTTTAGTTTATTTTTAATAAAATATTGAAGAGTTTCTTTTGCCTTTTTTTCACCAGGTTCAAAAAATTTACTTATCTTTACATCTTTATCAATTTTTAAATTTTCATAGATAGATTTCCAGTTTGTTTCATTTTTAATTTTTTCTTTTCTTGTCAGTTTATCAATTTCTGGAATCTCAATTAAATATTTAGAAATTATCTTCTCGTATTTTTTTCTTAAGGTGAAAGCAGAAAACTCCTGTTTAGTTGATGCAATAAATGGTGGTATTATATTATGGCTATCTATTTCATAAAAAGGTATATTAATTTTCTCTTTAATATAATTTTTTATCTGTTTTGATTTCTTAAGTGGAGAAAAATCAGTTATTATAAGAGAAACTTTCTTCTTCTTAATAAATTTTATAACCTCTTCTTTTGGATCTCCAAATGTAATAAAAAATGGTATCCCTAAATCACTCAAATTTTCTTCCAACTCAATCAGCCCTTTAATCATAAAATCAAATTGCCTTATTGTTGCATCAAGAAAAGAAGGAAAAATATTAAACAAAACACTAAATTTTTTATTATATTTTTTAGAGAGTGTAAGTCCATAGTAAAAAGAAATATTATCATTTATTCGTTGATCTCTACTCATCCAGTAGATTATGTATTGACCTTCATAAATTTCTTTATCTTTATGTTTTATAGTTCTTTCGCTTATATATTGTTCTAAACTCATCATAGAAATTTAATTTTCTTTTTAGGCAAAACTCTTTCCTTCCAAACTCTTTTATTGGTTAAAGTGTAAATAATTGAAAGATATCCAATAATAGAATTAATTAAAATTGTTAAGTGATATAGAAGCGACATATATAATGGATAATTAAATTTAAGATATGTAATAAGAAAAATTAAATATGAGATTAATAGAATTGATAAATTTGTAATTAAATTTATGACCTTTAAATTAGAACCATACTTCAAAAAAATCATAATGAAAGGATAGAAAAAGGAAAAAATAAGATAGGTAAATACAAATATTGATAAAAGAAGGTGGTAATCAAAAATAGCAAAATAACTTTTTAAGAAGCCCTGAAATAGCGATTTCCTATCATAATACATTCTACAGTATGAAATACTTTTCCCAGATAAAATTGAAACCTTATATTTATTTTTTCTAAATAGATTCACCATTTTTATATCATCAAGGACTTCATCTTTTATTTTTTGAAATCCATTTATTTTATCAAGTACATCTCTTCTATAAACCATAAACTGACCATTGGCAAATGGTAAAAGTGGATAAAAAGAGATAAGTGCAAAATTCATAAATGGAATAATAAGTTTTTCTAAAAAAGTTTCAACAATTTCTTGTGGAAATATAGTTATAAGATGAGATTCTGTTTTTAATAAAAAAGAAACAGCCTTAAGTACAGAATCTTCTTTATGGTATGTATCTGCGTCAACAAAAATAACTATTTCTCCTTTTGATTCTTTATAAAGTTTTTGGCACGCATTTGTTTTCCCAATCCATCCATCTTCTAAATTAATATTATCTATAATTTTTATATTACCGTATGAATCTTTTAATCTTTTTAATATTTCAGGTGTCCTATCTGTTGAATTATCATTTAAAATAATCAATTCAAAATTTGGGTAGTTTTGATTTATGATTGACTTTACACATCTCTCAATATTTTTTTCCTCATTTCTTGCTGGTACTAAAATAGAAACAAAAGGTAAATTATCCTTAATGGCATCAACATATTTAAGATTCTTTATTCTTTTTATATTAAATAGAGCATTGATAAAAATGAAAGTGAAAAATATTAATATATTTAATTGTTGCGATATTAAATATTTAATCACTAAAATGGTTTAAAGTAAAAATATCCAATTACAATATTTAAAATTAAAAGAATGAAAATTATTCTCCCAATCCAAACATGTTTAACTCTAACATTTTTCTTTATATTTGGATTAATTTTCCCTGTATAAAATATTCCAAGAACAATATTAATTATAGATAGAATAAAAAATAGAAAACCAAAAATTCCATGAGTAAAAGATAGGTTTATCTTTGTGTTTTTAAAATAGATAGCAAGAATACTAAAGTTTATGAGAATAAACCCTATTACTGATAGAATTTTATGGTAATAAAGAAAATGTTTCTTTTTCCTTAAAACTATTACAATAGATAATATTGTTGCAAGAGAGCCTATCAAAATAAAAGACCAGTGTAATGAATTTATATTCATTAAAATATCCTCCTTTATTAAATTTTAACAAAAAAATAATTGAATTAAAAATAAACTTTTATAAAATAGAATATATGAACATAAAAATTGTTACAGATTCAACCTGGGATTTCGATGACACTATAAAAAAAGAAAATAATATTGAGGTTGTTCCCCTATATTTAACTATTGAAGGAAAAAGATATAGAGAAGGTGTTGATATTTCAAATATAGATTTCTATAAATTAATTGAAAAAACAAATAAATTACCACAAACATCACAACCATCTCCTTTTGACTTCATAGAGGTATATAAAAAACTATTAAAAAATTTTGATAAAATTATTTCTATTCATATATCTTCAAAACTTTCCGGAACATATTCTTCTGCCTTAATTGCAAAAAGAGAATTAGATAAAGATGAGAGGATTTTGGTTATTGATTCTAAAAATGCATCAGGTGCTCTTGGTCTCTTAGTATATATGGCGTCAGTTTTAATAAAAGAAGGAAAAAGTTTTGTTGAGATTGTTAACTATCTAAAAAATATAATAGATAAAATATTCACAATTTTCATTCTTGACAATCTTAAAGTTCTTGAAATGGGCGGTAGAATTGGAAAAGCAAAATATTTACTTGGCTCAATTCTTAATTTCAAACCAGTGCTAACATTAAAAAATGGAATTATTGAACCATTCGGCTCAGGTAAAATAATGAGTAGTTTATATATACTTCCTACAATAATAAAATTTTTAAAAGAAAATTATAAAAATGGTCAAATAATTGGTGGCATTGCTCACAATATGATCAACTCAATAAATTTAAAAAAGATAGATGTAATATTTGAAGAAATAAAGAAAATTGCTAAAATAGAAGAATTTTTATTTCAAAAGTTTGGTCCTACCATAACATCACATATTGGTTTAAATAGCATAGGTTTTAGTTTTTTTGAAAAAGATTAACTAATTTTTCAAAAAAGTTAACCTTAATAATTCCTTAACAATTATTTACTAAACTTACCCATAGAACACTCAATGAAAGGAGGTGTTTATGAAAAAAGGTTTAAAGATTTTGCTGATTGTTTTAGTTGCAGGAGCGCTTGTTTTAGGAGGTACTCTATATTCCATACTTTCTGGAAAAATCAACATAAGTTCTTCAGATCTACTCAGCACAGCATTTGCAGAAAATGTACTTATGTGTAATGACAATGAAAATGGAATCCACTTTAAGTTAATGGGACCTGGAATTATAGAAGAAGTATTAAAAAGACTTGGTTTAGATGAAACTGAACTAAAAAGTGCATGGGAAAGCGGAAAAACTCTTCTTGAGTTTGCAGAATCAAAGGGAATTACAAAAGAAAAACTTGTTCAAACATTTAAAGATGTTATAACTGAAAAATTGGATGAACTCTTAAAAGATGGTAAAATAACTGAAACAGAAAAAGAAAACCTCTTAAAGGATATAGATTCAAGAATTGAAGATTTTATTACAAACACTCCTCCATTTGGAAAAGGAAATGGAATTGGCAGAGGAAAACCACCAATTGATAAAATACCAGGAAAACCACCATTTGATAAAGGTTTCTTCTTTGATGGAAAAGGAATTATGGAAGATGTATTAACCAAATTAAATCTTAGTTTAGATGAGTTCCAAACAGCAGTAAAAGAAGGAAAATCACTACTTGAGTTTGCAGAATCAAAGGGAATAACAAAAGATAATCTTAAAGCGGTTGTTAAAGAGGTTGTTACTAATAAAGTTGAGCAACTTGTTAAAGATGGAAAGATGACTGAGGAAGAGAAAACAAAATTCCTATCAAATCTTGACGATTTTGTTGAAAGATTCATTAATGGACCAAGGAAAGGTCATCATGGTGGAAGAGGTAATCATGGAATTGGAAACTCAAATAATTCAGAAACCTTACCTCCCTCCTCAAATTTATAAAAAGTAACCCTTTTAAAAAGGGGGCATTTGCCCCCTTTTTTTATTTTATAATCTTTTCTACTTTATTTTATAATATTTTACGCAATAGAAACAACAAATTCTACATCTTTAATGGCTTTTTCTGTATCTTTTTCTGTGTATTCTTCTGTTAGTATAAAATCTATATTTAATTATTACATCACATAGATATTAATTTTTTTTAATATGATTGAATATTTTTATATTTTAATTTAATATGAAGATATGGATAGGTTTATTTTAATTATAGGTCTAACTGGTTTTATTTTAATATTAATATCTTCATATCTATTCATTTCAACTTTAATAAGAATAATTAAGAAAAAGGAGGCATTTAAAAATTTATTACCATCTTTTATCTCTTTTATTATTCTTTTATTTATTTCTGTGGTTTTCTTATTATTGTTTTCATTCTTACAAACATTTTCAAGATTTTCTTATGAAGAGAAAATTGGTGAATTATATACCAATAAAACTGATGATGAAATACATTTGATTTTTAATGATATAAAAAATGGAAAAAATTATGAGTTTAATCTAAATGGAGACCAATGGGAAATTGAAGGTGAAATTCTTGTTTTTAGTAAAACTTTAAGATGGCTTGGGGCTGAAAGTTATTATAGAATTTCAAGATTTAGTGGTAGATTTGAAGAACCTAAAGAAGAAATAATAAAATATTTTGAAATAAATAAAAAAAGTAAATTCTGGGAATTTATACTTAAAAATGGTGAAAAACTTCCATTTATTGATACTGCATATGGAATAGGAGCATATCAATATCCTGGTTATAATTATGAAATATATATAAATGATACAGGTTTTATCATAAGAAAAATTAAAAAATGAAATTGAAAAAATAGCAAAATTTATGCTTTTATTATCAAATTTAGGTATAATAACAAATTCTCATATTAGTTTAAATGCCATTGGTTTAACTTTTTTGAATATTAGCAAAATTTATTTTATTCTCTGGTTATGTATCTTTAGATAAGTATGAAACTCCTCCTCTTTACTCATTCTCCAGGAATAAACTTCTTCAAATTCATCATCATTTAAGAGTTTTAAATTTATTTTTGCTTCAAGTGTTTGAGGTAAATTAGAAGAATCTTTTAAATCAAATTCAAATTCTTCATTGATAGAATTAAAATTTCCAGAATATTTCTGTATATAACCTTCGCTCATAAAGAGAGTAAGAATATAAATGTTATTTATTTTATCATAAGTGATAAATCCTATTCCCCTTAAAAAATCACCAAGTGGGTTTTTTTCCTGTCTCGGGAAAGATAATTCCCACTCTAATTTAATAAAATTACCACTTAGATTAAAAGGATAAGAGTAACAAGATCTTTTATTACAATATCCCCAGTCACTAACTCCTTCACCTGAAAACTCTCCAAGAAAATATCTAAAAACTTTTAAATCTTTCATAAAATCTCCTTATTAAAAATTATAAATCAAAATATTTTAAAAATCATATTGCTTTTTTATTACATCTTTCAGAGTTCATTCTTTCTTTCAAAAAAGTTTTATTGCTTCATTATTAAGTTCAACACTTATATGATATAATGGATTCATTAATAACCAGTTGCTCTTTCTGATTTTGCTTCACCAATAAATTAGGAAGTATTTTTGTATGAAAATCGTAAAAGCAAAAGATTTAGGTTTAATTTAAGCTTTTTATGAAATCAATGAAAAAAGTAAAATTTTTCAAAGAAAGCATTGAGGATCTTCTTCATATAAATCTCCTGTAACTGCATAAGTTAATGCTCTACATCCAATACAATTTTTTATTTTACAATTCTTGCATTTTCCTTTAAGTTTTTCTTGAGTTTCATCTCTAAATTTTCTTAATTTTTTAACTATATCTTCAAAATTTTCATTTAATATATTACCAATTACAATTGGCAATCTTCTACACGGAAAAATAGTACCATCTGGCATTAAAGCCATAGATTCATCTCCGAGATTACATAAGGCTCCTTTAATCTTATTATTCTTTAAATCAATCCAGAATGCCTTGTATGGAAGTAGTTCTTCTAAAGCAAGATTTAAATCAAGAAAATATATTATCTCTTTTAAAACCTCTTTCCACTCTTCTCTTTTTAAATATAAATCAAAAATTCCTTTACCTCTTCCAAGTGGAACAAATCTTTCAAGAATAACTCCACCTACATTTAATTTCTTTGAAAATTCTAAAAAGCCAATTACATCTTTATAATTTAAACTACTCAAGGTCATCATTATTAAAATCTCTTTGTTTGATTTCTCTCTAAAACTTTTAATATTTTCAATAACTTTTTGGAAATTTCCTTTTCCTCTTATAAAATCATTTTTTTCTATTAAATGAGATTCAACTGAAACTTTTAAATATTTAAACTTTTTTATAGAGTTTAAATTTTTTATTATTTCATCATTTATAATTGTTCCATTTGTTATTATGTTGATCTCTCTAAAATTTTCTTTTTCATTTATATAATTTAAAATCTCAAAAATATCTTTTCTTAAAAATGGTTCTCCTCCAGTTATATTTACTGAAATTTTTCTATCATACAAAGAGAAACTTATTTTATCAACAATTTCTTTTATTTTATCAAAAGGGATATCTTTTTCTTTATCATATCTATCTTGATAACAATGTTTACATCTCAAGTTACAAAAATCTGTTATATGCCACTGGAATCCAAAATTCTTCACAAATTTTATTATATGATAAAATTTAATTATGATAAATAAAGATTTAATTTTGAAAAAAATCAACGAAATAAATAGTTTTTTGGAATTGTTAGAAAAATATGAAAATTTAAACCTTGATGATTTTTTAAAAAATAAAGATTTAATTGATGCTGTTAAATACAGATTAATAAATATTATCAAAGCGTGTATGAATATATGTAATCATATAGTTGTCAGAAAGTTTAATGTTATATCGGAAAGTTATGGCGAATGTTTTAAAATTTTGGGAGAAAATGGGATAATCAATAAAGATTTATCAAATAGTTTAGTTAAAATGGCGCGTTTTAGAAATCTCTTGATTCATTTATACTCAAAAGTCGATGATAAAGAAGTTTATAGAATTTTAAAAGAAAACTTAATCGATGTTAAGAATTTTATTAAAGAGATTTTAAAAATTTTATGAGAAAAACTTTAAATATTTTAGAGAAGAAAAAAATAATAAATAGAATAAGAGGAATACTTTTAAAAAGAAAAGAAATAGAATTTTCAATTCTATTTGGGAGTTTTCTTCAAGAACTACCTTTTAAAGATATTGATGTTGGGATCTTTTTAAATAAAGATTATTTAAAAAAAATTAATAAAATTGATTACATAATTAATCTTGGTATCTATATTGAGGATAGAATAAAAGGGTTTAATTTTGATATAGTCATACTTAATGAACTCAACTCATCTTTTTTATATCATGTGTTTAAAGAAGGAAAACTTCTTTTTACAAGAGATAAAGAGAAATATTATAACTACATAATATATATAATAGAAGATTATCTTGATTATAAAGAGTATAGAGATTTACTTATAAAAGAATTAAAAAATACTATTTAATTTTAGGTGGATTTTTCTCTAACCACTCTTCGTGTCTTTTATAAAGAAGTTCAAAATTTTCATACATTCTTACGCTTGTCTCTTTTCTAAATCCATCTATCATTGGTTTTACTTTTTTCCATATAATATCAAGTCCAAAACCAAGATCAAAAAAGAGGTCTTCATTAAGATATCCTCTTAAAACAAGAACAGCGCAAAGTTCAAAGAAGTTACAAACAGTTGAAAAGTATTTCCTTTCTTTTGTTCCTCTTGGATATTTCTCTTTAAATTCCTCATAAGAACTGGCTTTATATTGTGTGTACATCCATATGAATGCATCATCAATCTTATCCCACATTCTCATTTCAGTTAATTTTAGAATTAATTCTGCATCTCTTCCATTCATTTTTCACCTCCCATCTTTTATATTTTTATTTTAACATTTTTTAACAATTTTTATATTGGTTTTACCTCTTTATATAATCTCCATATTTTTCTTCCAGGACCAACTATTTTATAAATTTCAAATTTTCTTCCATCTTTTGTTAAAACTATATAAATAACTTTATGTTTTCTTTGATACCATCTTCTTTTTAAATCAACCACTCTCTCCTCATATAAAATTTTATCTATAATAAATTCTTTATTATTCCATATAAAACTTATAGGTAAATTTTTATTATTTACATTAACTTTAATATCCTCTCCAATAAAAATATCCATTTTAAACTCTTTAAATTTACAATCTAATTTTACCAATTAAAATAATCTCTTGACAAATTAATATATAATATTATTATTAATTTATCCTCCCCTATAGGGTAGGATAAGGAGGTTAATATGTGCCATTGTTTTTTTTGGTTTCCCATTTTTAATGGGAGGAAATCTTAAAAAGAATGTATGCAAGAGGAGAAATAAGTGAAGAAGAGTATGAAAAAAGAAGAAAAAATCTTGAAAAATAAAGAGCACACTCATCATAAACATGAAGGTGTATTGAAACTATTAAATATAGCAAAAGGGCACCTTAATGGTATTGAAAATATGATATTTGAAGATAAATATTGTATTGATATTTCAAAACAACTACTCGCAGTTATATCAATTTTGAAAAAAATTAATACAGAGATCTTAAAAAAACATCTTGAAACATGCGTAAAAGAATCAAGAGAAAGTGAAGATTTTGACACAAAGATTAAAGAACTTGAAGAAGTTATTGAATATTTAACAAAAGCAAAAGGCGAATGAAAATGAGAAAAAGAGTAAAAATTCCAGTTGAAGGAATGACATGTGCATCCTGTGCTTTAACTGTTAAAAAAGCAATAGAAAAAACACCTGGTACAGATGATATAAATATCGATTTAGCAACAAATATTGCAATTTTTTCTTATGATCCAAATTTAATAACATTAGAAGAAATTGCGAAAAATGTTTCAAAGACTGGTTATAAACTGAAATTATCAATTGATAAAGAAGTTAGTGATTTAGATAAAGCAAAAAATAGATTAATTCTGACTTCGATTTTATTAATTCCAATAATCACTATCATGATAATTCATATGTTAAATATTTTAATGATTCCTTATATAGACATTATAGAAATTTTACTTGCAATTCCCGTAATTTTTGTCGCTGGATTTGATACACAAAAAAATGCATTTAAAGCATTAATTCATGGAAACTTTAATATGGATTTACTTATATCTTTAGGAACTATTGCTTCTTTTTCAACTGGAATTATTAAAATTTTGGGAATAAATGTATTCAACTTCTCCTTTATTGGAGCAATGATTATGTTTTTCCATCTCTTGGGTAAATACCTTGAAGCATTAACAAAAGGAAGGGCAAGTAAAGAAATAAGAAAACTTCTTGAACTTGAAGCAAAAAAAGCAAGAATAATTGTTGATGATACTGAAGTAGAAGTAAATATAAAAGAACTTGATATAGGAGATATTATGATAATAAGACCAGGAGAAAAAATTCCAACAGATGGAATAATAATTCAAGGACAAACAACTATTGATGAATCTATGGTAAGTGGTGAATCTATGCCAGTTTTTAAAAAAGAGGGCGATGAAGTTATTGGTGGAACTATTAATGGAATGAATTTAATTAAAGTTAAAGTTACTAAATTAGGTGAAGATACATTTTTGTCACAACTTATAAAACTTGTAGAAGAAGCATCTTTATCAAAAGTACCAATTCAAGAATTTGCTGATAAAGTCATTTCTATTTTTGTTCCAGTGGTTCTTATGATATCTCTTGCTTCATTCCTTTTTCATTTTCTTTTTCCTTCTTTAAGCAAAGATCTATTAATTTCATTTTCAAAATTAATTCCATGGATAAATCCTAATTTAAGCACACTCTCTTTATCAATATATGCGTCAATTGCTACACTTGTTATTGCATGTCCATGTGCTTTAGGACTTGCAACTCCTACTGCATTAATGGTTAGTTCAGGAATTGGAGCAAAAAATGGGATATTTATAAGAAATGGAAAAGCGATAGAATTTATGAAAGATATAGACACAATTGTTTTCGATAAAACTGGAACAATAACTTCTGGAAAATTTAAAATTTCAGATTTTATCTCTTTTAATAAAGAAGCATTTAAAATTTTAGCATCGCTCTCAAAATATTCAAATCACCCTTTAAGTAGAGTAATTTTTGAAGAATATTCAAATAATCATAATGATTTATATGAAGTTAAAAACTTTGTTGAGATTCCAGGAGTTGGAATAAAAGGTGAAATATTAAATAAAGAATATTTTGCTGGAAAGATAGAAAATTATTTAAACAGTAGTATTAAAGAAATAGTGAATAAATTAGAAGATGAAGGAAAATCAATCGTTATTCTAAAAGAAAATGATAAAGTTTTAACAATTGTTGGATTAAGTGACACCCTAAAAGAAGAGTCAATAGAAATTATAAAAGAGATTAAAAATTTAGGAATAGATATAATTCTTCTTACTGGAGATAATGAAAGAGTGGCAAATTTTATTGGAAGAGAGTTAAATATTAAAAAAATTATTTCAAATGTATCACCTAAGGAAAAAGTTGAGGTTATTAAGAAATTGAAAGGCGAAAACAGAAAAATTGCTATGATTGGAGATGGAATAAATGATGCTCCAAGTTTAAAAATTTCAGATATTGGCATTGCAATTGGCTCTGGAAGCGATATAGCAATTGAAGCAGGAGATATAGTTCTTTTGAAAGGGGAACTTAAGAATGTTTTAAAGGCTATAAAACTCTCCAAAGAGACATTTAAAAAGATAAAACAAAATCTATTTTGGGCTCTATTTTATAATATAATTGCAATACCTCTTGCATTTTTTGGGTTTTTACATCCAGTTATAGCAGAAATAGCGATGGCATTAAGTTCAATAAATGTTATAACAAACTCAATTAGATTAAAAAATATTAAATTTTAAAAGGAGGTGATGTTTTATGAAACATATTGACCCTGTTTGTGGAATGGTGGTTAAAGAAGAAAATAGTTTGAATTTTGAATATAAAGGAAAAATTTATTACTTTTGCAGTAAATTTTGTTATGAAAAATTCAAAAAAGATCCTGAGAAGTATCTTGATCCAAATTATAAAAAAGAGATGAAAAAAGATTAAAAAGTATTATAATATCTTTATTATAAATTTTAGGCAATGGAGTCTGCCTGAATAAATCTCTTATTGAGTGATGACTCCTATTAAGGAGTTGTTATGGCCGAAAAAGAACTTTCAATAACTGAATTAAAAGAGAAGGTTGATTTTTTAATTAATGAGAATATGAAATTATCAAAACTTAATGCAACATTAAATTTTAAACTTTATGCAGCATTAAAGGAAATTGAAAAATTGAATTTTGAAATAGGTGGTCTTAAAGGTGAAATATTATTTTTAAAACAGGCTATCGAAAATGCAAAAAATAAATTAAGTAAGCATGGAGAGGAAATTTTTTAAACTCTTTCTTTCTTAATTTCATTTTTATTTGTTGTAAACAAATTTCCTCCAACATGTAATAACATATTAACCTTTGTCAAATCCCAGTGTGTATCAAAAAATTTCTCATCAACAAGAACATTTAATATTTCTCCCAATATTATTACATGGTCAAGTTCTTTTTTATCAATAATATCTAAAACTTTACACTCAATATTTCCAATACACTCTTTTATTGAGGGAACTTTCACAAATTCAGATTCAACAGGAGTAAAATTTGTCAATTTAAATTTATCAACTTCTTTACCACTATAAGTGCCGCAAATTAATGACTCTTTTATTAAACTAAAATTTGGAATATTAACTACAAACTCTTTATTTTCATTTAATAACTTATAAGAATATCTCTCTCTTCTTAAGGCAAACATCAAAACTGGTGGATTTATACTTAATGGTGTTATCCATGCAATGGCAATTATATTTGGTTTATTATCAACTCCAATTGTGGTTATTAAAGTTGTTGGATATGGATGAAGAACACTTGTAAAATTATTTATTTTTAAGTTCTTTTTCATGATACCTCCATATTAAAAATTTTAACATCTATTTATAAAATTTAAGAAATTAAAGTATAATAAAATTATATTAATTATAAAGGAGAGGTGTATGAGAAAAGGAATATTTTATTATTCAAAAACTGGTAAAAATAAAATTCTTGTTGATATGTTAAATCAAAAAGGTAATTTTGAGATTGAAGAGATAATTGATAAAAAGAATAGAAAAGGAATTATAGGATTTGTTAAATCAGGTTTTGATGCTATAACAAAAAAATTAACTGAAATTGAAAATATTAAATTAAATCCAGATGTATTTGATCATATTATTATTGGTACTCCAATCTGGGCTGGTAATATAACTCCTGCCATTAGAACTTTCCTTAAAAAATTTAATGGTTCAATAAAAAGTTATTCAGTAATTTCAGTTTCAGGTTTTGGAGAAAAAAACTTAAAAGTAATCAATGATTTTGTAAAAATTCTTGGTTCTAAGCCAAAAAGTGTCCTCTTTGTTTCTGAGAATGAACTTAAAGAAAAAATAATAGAAGAGAAAATTAATAAATTTTTATCAGAAATTTAAAAAGTTATGAAAAAATTTATCAAATATTTTTTGATTACATTATTATTATTTCTAATAATATACTACTTATATTCAGTTATATCAATTAAATCTTCCTATAAAGATATTAATTCTCTAAAAGATAGTGACTCTAAATTCATAAAAATTGAAAATTTTAATCTTCATTACAAAGAATATGGGGATGGAGATAAAACCATTCTTTTAATACATGGTTTTGCTGCAAATACTTTTTCATTTAGAGATGTTTTTGAACCATTATCTGAATATGGAAAAGTTATCGCAATTGACATTCCTGGTTTTGGTTTAACTGAGAGACCAAATAGGGACTCTTTAAGTTTTAACCCTTATTCAAGAGATGGAGAGGTTGAAGTAATAAAATTATTTTTGGATAAATTGAAAATAAATAAAGTAATAATTTTAGGGCATTCAATGGGGGGAGGAATTGCAACTTATTTTACGATTAAATATCCTCAGTATGTAGAAAAATTAATAATTGAAGATGGCGCGCTATTTGATATGGGAGGTCCACCAAATTTTGTATCAAGTTTATTAAAATCTCCAATAGGTAAATTAATATGGCCAATGATAGTTAAACCATTGATAACTCAAATTTCTAAATTAAAAGATATTGCATATTATAATCAAGAGATCGTTACTGAGGAAGTTTTAAATGGATATAAAAAAGTTTTATATGCAAAAAATTGGGATTATGGATTATATGAAATTATAGTATCGCAAGACAACTTAAAAATTTCTGAAAGATTAAATGAAATTGCAATACCCACTTTGATAATCTGGGGAGAATTTGATAAAGTTATACCTCTTGAAAATGGTTATAAATTAAATAAGGAAATTAAAAACAGTGAATTGATAATTATTAAAGAATGTGGTCATGTTCCTCATGAAGAAAAGACCACAGAATTTTTAACAAGCACAATTGATTTTATAAAAAAATAAGGGAGAGAATTCTCTCCCTTATAAATTTATTTTATTAATTTTGCTCCTTCTTCAAGCGCTTTAAAATTAATTTCAATTAATTCTTTTTTCTTTTCAGAAAGAAATTTTTCAACAACAAATTTTACTTTTTCTATAGGAATAACTTTTGTTTTCTCAATAAAAGCACCAAGCATAACCATATTAGCAACAACTGTATTGCCAATTTTTTCAGCAATTTCATTTGCAGGTACTTTTATAACTTCAATATCATCTCTTGAAACCTCTCTATCAATTAAAGAAGAATTAACAAAAAAAAATCCTTTTCCTTTAACTTTGCTTTCAAATTTATCTAAAGATGGTTTGTTCATAACTATTATATTCTGGCTTGTTGCAAGAACAGGAGATGCAATCGGTTTATCAGAGACAATTACATTACAATTAGCAGTTCCGCCTCTCATCTCAGGTCCATATGAAGGGAAAAATGTAGCATTTATCCCCATTGATGTCGCTGCTTCGCAAATAGTTTCACCCATCAGCATTACACCCTGACCGCCAAAACCTGCAATAATAACTTCAAGATACATTATTCTAAACCCTCCTTTACTTTAAACTCACCAAGTGGATAATATGGGATGAGTTCATTTTCAATTCTTTCAAGTGCTTTAAGGGGTGTCATATGCCATTGAACAGGACAAGCAGAGATAAATTCAACAAGAGAAAAACCAATACCTTTTAATTGCGCATTAAATGCTTTTTTAAGATATTTTTTTGCCTGAGTTATTCTTGCTGGTTTATTTACTGCAATTCTTGCTATATAGGCTGCACCATCAAGAGTTGATAATAATTCTGAAACTCTTATTGGCCAACCACAAAGTTTTGTGTCTCTTCCATAAGGTGAAGTAGTTGTTTTTTGTCCAGGAAGTGTTGTAGGAGCCATCTGACCACCTGTCATTCCATAGTTTGTATTATTTATAAAAACAACTGTTATTTTCTCTCCTCTTGCTGCTGCATGAACGATCTCAGCCATACCAATTGATGCTAAATCTCCATCTCCCTGATAAGAAATAACAAAATTATCAGGGTTTGCTCTTTTTATTCCTGTTGCCATAGCAGGTGCTCTTCCATGTGCTGCTACACATCCATCAGTTTTGAAATATTCATAACCAAGAACAGAGCATCCAACAGGCCAGACAATTATTGTTTTTTCAAAAAGATTCATTTCATCTATTAATTCTGCTACAAGTTTATGAATAATTCCATGATGACAACCAGGACAATAATGAGTTACTCTATTTTCCATAGATTTAGGAAATGTATATATTGGAGTAACTGACATTTATTTCACCTCCTTAACTAATTTTTCAAATTGTTCAATTATTTCTATTGTTGTTGGAACAACTCCAGCAGTTCTACCATAGAAAAATGTGGGTTTTCTATCTAAAATTGATAATCTTGTATCTTCAATCATCTGTCCCAAATTCATCTCAACATCAAGGAAAAATTTTACCTGTGGTACAAATTTTCTTAATTCTTCATATGGAAATGGCCATAATGTTATTGGTCTAAACAATCCAACTTTATAACCCTTTTTTCTTTCAACTTCGATAACTGATTTTATTATCCTTGCTACTGTTCCAAATGCAACAAAAACATATTCAGCATCTTCAAGATTATATTCTTCCCACAATTTTTCTTTTTCTTCTATCTCTTTATATTTCTTATTTAATTCAAGGTTCATAATTTCAAGTTTTTCTGGGTCAAGGTCAAAAGAAACGATTAAATTTTTCTTTCGTCCTTTAGCACCTGTAAGAGCCCAGAAAGGAGTTGGTAATTCTTCTGGTTTTATATCATAATTAAATTCAACTGCTTCCATCATCTGCCCCAATATGCCATCTAATAAAAACTCAACAACTGTTCTATATTTATCTGCAAGATCAAAACCTTTTGGTACAAGATCAACTACTTCTTGAACTGTAGATGGTGCAAGAACTATTAATTTATAATCTCCATGACCGCCACCTTTTGTTGCCTGTAAATAATCTGATTGTGCTGGGGATATATCTCCTAATCCAGGACCTCCTCTTACAACATTTGCAACAACAACTGGAACATTTGAGCATGCAATATATGAAATTCCTTCTTGCATCAAAGAAAAACCAGGAGATGAGGTTGATGTAAAAACTCTTTTTCCAGCACATGCAGTTCCATAAACCATATTTATCGCTGCAACTTCACTTTCTGCTTGAAGATAAAGACCACCCACAAGTGGCATTTTTCTTGCAAAATACTCTGGTGTTTCATTTTGAGGAGTGATTGGATAGCCAAAGAAAAATCTACAACCCGAACGTATAACTGCTTCTGCAAGTGCTTCAGAACCTTTCATAAATATCTTTTCACTCATTTTATAGCCTCCTCTTTAATTCTAAAAACATCAATGGCACCTTCAGGACAAACCTGTCCACATATTCCACACATTATACATCCTTCTTCATCAATTAGTTTTGCTGGATGATAACCTCTTGCATTCAATTTGCTCATATCTCTATCAAGAACCTTTTTAGGGCAGAAGTTAATACAATATAGACACTCTTTACAAAAATCTTCTCTAATTATTACTTTTGATATCTTCTCCATTTATTTTCCTCCTTTTTATATCTCTCCAGGATATTTGATAAAGTTTTTTATCGGGAAGATATATTCTTTAAATTCACAATCTATTATTTGTGAAATCATGTCTTCCCTTATTCCTACATATTTTATCTCCTTGTTTATCTCATCAGAAACCTCTTTTACTATCCTGTATCCTTCAATTATATTCTCTTTTTTTGTCTTTTCTCTTAAATTTGAGTTAGCAATTATTCCGGAGATAACAAACCCAGTTGCAATTTCAATATCATAAATATTTTTTATGATTTCTTCTTTCTTTCTTGTGAAAGGTCTATAAATATTCACAATATAAAATAGATCATAAGGGAAATCCTCTATCTCAGGAAATTGTCTTAAAACAAAAGAAGCACTTTCTCCCCCACCAATATCATAAATACAAATTGTATCCTCTGAATAAATGCATGACTTTGAAGCATGTATTATTAAAGGTAGATCTGCGTTTTTGATATCCTCGGGAGGTGTTATGACTTTAACGCCAAATTTCTCTACTTCTTCTTTTAAGTCCCTTAATCTTATATAAGGCTTATATAAATCAAGATCAATTATTTCTACCTTATTCCCATTATTTTTTATTTTTATTCCATAATTAATTGCGAATTCAGTTTTTCCACTTCCAATTTCTCCAACAAAGATAGTTATTTTCTTATAATCCTTAATAAAATCATTCATAAAGTTTTGCTTTTTCTTCTTCTCTTAAAACTCTTAGTGCTCCTTCATTCAATGCTTCCATTTCATCCTCACCAGGATAAATTACTATTTTACCTAAAAAATAAACTCTCTCTTTTATCCATTCTGTTAACATTTTCGAGTATGCAATACCTCCTGTTATTACTATTGCATCTATCTCTCCTTTAAGAACTGCTGCCATTTCACCAATTGTTTTTGAAATCTGATAAGCCATTGCTTCATAACATAGTTTTGCATAATCATCACCATTCTCAATTCTTTTTTCAACTTCTTTTGCATCATTGGTTCCAAGATGTGAAACAAGACCACCATTTCCTGCAAGTTTTTTCTTCATCTCTTCTAATGTATATTTTCCTGAAAAACATAAATCAACAAGATCCTGTGTTGGTAAAGCGCCTGCTCTTTCGGGGGCAAAAGGACCATCTCCATTTAAAGCATTATTCACATCAACAACTTTTCCCTTTCTATGAGCACCTATTGATATTCCTCCACCAAGATGAACTACTATAAGATTTACATCTTCATATTGTTTACCTAAATCTTTTGCTGCTCTTCTTGCAACTGCTTTTTGATTTAAAGCATGAAAAATACTTTTTCTTTCAATTCCCTTAAGACCAGAAATTCTTGCAATATCATCCATTTCGTCAACAACAACAGGATCAACTATAAAAGCAGGAATTTTTAATGGTTTTGCAATTTCATAAGCAAGTATTGCACCAAGATTGCTTGCATGTTCTCCTCTTTTACTCTCTTTTAAATCTTCAATCATTTTTTCATTTACAAGATAGGTTCCACTTTCAACAGGTTTTATCAAACCGCCTCTTCCGACAACACATGATAAAGAATCTAAAGAAATATTTTTTTCTTTAAGAAAATTTAGAATTATTTCTCTTCTGAAATCATACTGATCAAAAATTTTTTTATAATTTTTTATTGTTTCAGAATCATGCCTCAATATTTCAATGAAAATTGGCTTCTCATCTTCAAAAACACCAATTTTGGTTGAAGTTGAACCAGGATTTATAACAAGAGTCCTAAACATTAAATCCTCCAAAATAAAAAGGGGAGAAATTCTCCCCTTTTTATTAGATCCAGCCTCTCAATTTCATTGCATCAACTACTCTTTTTATACTTACTGCGCCTGCTGCAGTTCTCATATCAACTTTCTTTTCTTTATACATATCATAAACACTCTTAAATGAATTTATCATTATTCTCTCAAGTCTTTGAAGCACTTCTTCCTCACTCCAGTAATATCCATAGTTATTCTGAACCCATTCAAAATATGAAACTGTAACGCCACCAGCATTTGCTAAAATATCTGGAAGCATTAAAATTCCTTTATCAGCAATTACCTTATCAGCCTCGGGGGTTGTTGGTCCATTTGCTGCTTCAGCAATAATTTTTGCTTTTACTTCATGTACATTTTCAGTTGTTATTTGATTTTCAAGTGCAGCAGGTACCAATATATCACATGGAATTGTTAATGTATCTTTAGGACCAATCGTTTTTGTGTTTGGAAATCCTACAACACTACCTGTTTGTTTTTTATATTCTAAAACTTTATCTGGATTTAATCCTTCCTCTGTATATATTCCACCTTTTGAATCACTAACTGCTATAATTTTTGCTCCATCATCATATAGAAGTTTTGCAGCAAAATATCCAGCATTACCATAACCCTGTATAGATACTTTCGCTCCTTTAAGATTAATTCCAAGAACTTTTACTCCCTCTCTTATTGTATAAAGAGTACCCATTGCAGTTGCCATATTTCTTCCTTCAGAACCACCTAATAGAAGAGGCTTTCCGGTTATTACACCAAAAGCATTATATCCTCTTAGTTTTGAATATTCATCCATCATCCATGCCATAATTTGTGGGTTTGTATAAACATCTGGAGCAGGTACATCTTTTTCAGGACCAATGAATTGCCATATCGCATCTATATATCCTCTTGATACTCTTTCAATTTCACCTTCACTCATCTCTTTAGGATTACAGGCAACACCTCCCTTACCACCTCCATATGGAATTCCAACAACTCCACATTTTAATGTCATCCACATAGATAAAGCCATAACTTCATCAATTGTTACATCTGGATGAAAACGAATTCCTCCTTTTGTTGGACCTAATGCATCGTTGTGTTGAGATCTGTAACCATGGAATACCTTAGTAGTACCATCATCCATTTTGACAGGAATAGAAACTGATAATACTCTTTTTGGCCATTTTAAAACCTCAACAACATCTTTAGAAAGACCAAGAACATCTCCGACATTCTCTATCTGCTCTTGAACAATCTTAAATGGGTTTAATGTTAACTCTTTTTCCATCATATCCTCCTTATTATTTTAAATTTGATACTAAACAACCTAATGCAATTGAATAGTATTTTGATTCCTTGGAGTCAGATCTTGAAGGTAAAATGACCGGTGCTTTTGCTCCAATTACAACACCAGCACTGAAACCATCAGAGAGATAATTTAAAATTTTAAAGAAAATGTTACCTGCTTCAATATTAGGAACGATAAATACATCAGCATCACCAGATACTTCTGATTTAATCCCTTTAACTTCTGCTGCCCATTTTGATATGGCATTATCAAAAGCAAGTGGTCCATCTACAATTGCTCCTTTAATCTGGCCTCTCTTTGCCATAACTGTTATTAATGCAGCATCAAGAGTGGATGGCATATCAGGGTTTACAATTTCAATAGCGGAAAGTAAAGCAACTTTTGGCATCTCAATATTAAGTGCCTTTGCAACAAAAAGTGCATTTTTTAGAATTTCAACTTTTTGTTCAAGATTTGGTGCAATAACCATTCCACCATCACTCATTATAATTAATTTGGGGTATCTTGAGCATTGTAGAACTCCAACATGTGATAAAACTTTCTCTTTTCTTATGCCTTTTTCTTTATCAAGAACTGCGTGAAGAAGTTCTGGTGTTTTAACGAGACCTTTCATTAGAAGATCTGCTTTACCTTCTCTAACCATCGTAACCGAAAGTTCGATTGCCTTATAGTAATCATTTTCTTCAACTATTTCTGCATCAAGAGATATCTCTGCTTTGTCATAATATTTTTTTATTTCATCTTTTTTTCCAATAAGAATAGGTTCTATGATTCCCTCATCTTTTGCAAACTTAATTGCTTTTAAATCTTCAACCTCATAAGGAATTGCAATAGTAAGTCTCTTTTTACCACTTTTTTTAACTTCATTAATTAATTCATCAAAATTCTTTATCATTTATATCCTCCTTTAATATATTTTTGCTTGTTCCTCTCCCTTTAATACACTCAATGCTCCAAAACATAAAGCCTCTTGTTCCATCTCTCCGGGGAAAAGGAAAATTTTAGAAATAAAATTCACTCTTTCACTTATAAGATCGATTAATCTTTTTGAATTTGACATACCCCCTGTAAAAATAATTTCATCAACTTTACCCTTTAAAACAGTAGCGTTCGCTACTATATCTTTTGATATTTGATATGCCATTGCTTCAAAAATTAGTTTTGCATAATCATCACCATTATCAATTCTTTTTTCAACTTCTCTTAAGTCATTTGTACCAAGATAAGAAACTATTCCGCCTTCTCCCATAAGTTTCTTCTTTATCTCACTTTTTGTGTATTTTCCTGAGTAGCACATTTCAACAATATCAATTGAAGGTAATCCTCCTGGTCTTTCTGGCGAAAATGGTCCAGAAGAAGATGGATCATTAACATCAATTGCTCTGCCTTTTTCAAATGCAACAATAGATATTCCTCCACCAAGATGAGCAACAATGAAGTTGAAATTCTCAATCTTTTTTCCAAGCATCTCTGCTCTCTTTTTTGCAACATATCTTGTATTAAGAGCATGAAATCTCGATCTTCTTTTTATTTCTTTTATTCCTGATATTCTTGCTATATCAGGAAATTCATCCACAACAACTGGATCAACTGTATATGCTGGAATATTTAATAGTTTTGCAATTTCATATGCAATAACAGGACCAAGATTACTTGCATGTTCAACAATAGCATTTCTTAAATCTTCAATCATACTATTATTAATCAAATATGTTCCAGCAGGTATTGGTCTTAAAACTCCCCCTCTTCCAACAACTGCACTTAAATCTTTCTCATTTATTGAATGGCTTTGTAAAAATTTTAGAACCGCCTTTTTTCTGAATTCATATTGATCAAAAATTTTCTGAAATTTTTTCAATTCATCTATTGAATGTTCAAGTTTTTCAGTATAAATTTCTTTTTCATCTTCAAAATAAGAGACCTTCGTTGAAGTTGAACCAGGATTTATAACAAGTAATTTAAACACCTTTTGCCTCCTCTCCTATTGATAAAAGTTCTTTAGCATGATTAATTGCACTTTCAGTTATTTCAACACCTCCAAGCATTCTTGCTATCTCATATATTCTCTCTTCTTCTTTTAATGTTTTTGCAGTTAAATATGTTCTTTCTCCTGAAACACTTTTCATTAATAGAATATGATTATCACCAAATGATGCAATCTGAGGTAGATGTGTTATTGAAATAACCTGAACATTATTTGATAATTCCAAAAGTTTTCTGCCTACCATTTCTCCAACCCTTCCACCAATTCCCTGATCTATTTCATCAAATACAATACATGGAATTTCATCAACCTTTCCAAAGATTGTTCTTATTGATAACATAACTCTCGAGAGTTCTCCTCCAGATGCTATTTTTACAAGAGGTTTTTCAGATTCTCCAGGATTTGGTGAAATAAAAAACTCAACTTTTTCAAAACCATATTGCATTGGTTTTAAAAGTTTTCCATTAAATTGAATTCCATTTTCATCTTCTTCTTCAAAAAATTTCACATAGAATTTTGCCTTCTCCATAGCAAGGGTTGATAGTTCTTTCTCAATTTTTTCTTCAAGTTCTTTTGCTTTTTTAACTCTTTCTTCTCTTAAAAATTTTCCAATCTCTATTAACTCTTTCTCTAAAATTTCTTTCTCTTTTTTTAACTCTTCAACTCTTTCAAAACTTGTATCAAGGTTTTTTAATTCATTTTTAGATTCTTCAAGAAAATTCATTATCTCCTGAATATTTTTCCCATATTTTCTTTTTAAATCTTCGTATATCTTTAATCTTTCTTCAATAATTTCAAGTTCATCTGGATTGTATTCAATTTCTTCTTTTCTAATTTTTATTTGGTTTAAAATTTCACTTATTTTTATTTCAATTTCATTTAATTCATTTTTAAATTCTGATGAGACTTTATCAATTGTTTCTATATTCTCAAGTTTTTTTATTGATTTAATTATCTTATCAATTGCACCTTCATTCTCATCAAAACCTTCAAGATTCTGGAAAACTTCATTATATGCTTCCTGTAACTTTGAAACATTTTTTAATATCTCTCTTTTTGATAATAATTCTATCTCTTCTTCTTCATTTATTTTCTCTTTTTCAATTTCATTTATTACATAAATCAAGTAATCTCTTCTCCTCTCTCTTTCTTCTTTTTTTGTCAAAATCTCCTCAATCTCTTTATTTATATTTCTATATCTTTCCAATTTTTGACTGAATTCTTCTCTCTTCAATAAAAAGTCCTCACCAATAAATCTATCAAGAAGTTCGAGATGTTTGTTTTTATCAAGAAGTGATTGAGGTTCGTGCTGACCATGAATATCAACGAGTACCTCTCCAATTTCTCTGTATATGGAAAAAGGCAAAACCATTCCATTTATTTTTAATTTCTGTTTGCCATCTTTTGTTATTTCTCTTTGAAAAAATAAAATATCATCTTCTATCCCCTTATCGATTAAAAATTTTTTTAATCTTTTATTTTCACTGATATCAAAGGTAGCAGTTAAAATTAATTTATCTTCACCCTCTCTGAGCATATCTTTTGAAAATTTGTTTCCTAAGGTTACACCCAGGGCAGTTATAAGTATTGACTTACCAGATCCAGTCTCTCCAGTAATTACATTCAGGCCTTTTTCAAATTCAACCGATAAATCTTCGATAATTGCAAAATTTTTAACAGTAAGACTTTTAAGCATTCATTTTAAAATTTTATCAGATTTTTAAAAAAATTAAATAGTTTTAAAAATTTAATCCATATATCTTCCACCATTCACATCAATTACTTCTCCATCAACAAAATCATTTTCAATAATAAAAATTATTGTTTTTGCTATTTCATGAGGAGTAGCAATTCTTTTTAAAGGTGTAAGTTCAGCAAGTTTCTTTTTAACTTCTTCAGAAACAAGTTCTGTATCAACTGGTCCTGGCGCAACAGCATTAACTGTAATTTTTCTTGCTGCAAGTTCACTTGCAAGGGCAAATGTCAAACCAATTATACCTGCTTTACTTGCTGCATAATGAGGTCCAATTGTTCCACCCATTTTCCCTGCTATTGAAGATAAATTTATTATTTTTCCTCCATCAGGAATAAATGGAAGAGATTCTTTTGTCATCAAAAAAACACTTTTCAAATTGGTATCTATTATTAAATCCCATTCTTCATTTGGTATTTCAAGAATTTTTGTATATTGAGGGGATATTCCTGCATTATTAATCAAAACGTCAATTTTATTAAATTTTGAAACAAAACCTTGTACTATCCTTTTAACATCTTCATATTTGCTAACATCTCCTTGAAGGATAACTCCTTCAACTCCATAACTTTTAACAACATCAAGAACTTTTTCTGCTTCCATTTTGTTTTTATGATAGTTAATTCCAATATTTGCGCCGAGTCTTGCTGCCTCAATCGCTGTTATCTTGCCAATACCCCTGCTTGCACCAGTAATTAATATATTAATTCCTTTTATCTCCATAAAAACCTCCTCTAAAGATTATAATATATTTCAAAGTTGTTATATAATTTTTATATGGAGAAAATTAGAATTAGAGAAATCATAGATTTTTTAGGAAAATTCCTTCAAGGTAAAGAGAAAGCAATTGAACTTGCTTTAATATCTCTATTATCTAAAGGGCATCTTTTGATTGAAGATTTGCCAGGACTTGGAAAAACAACTTTAGCAATCGCCTTATCAAAAACTTTAGGTCTTACTTTTGGAAGAGTTCAAGCAACTTCTGATCTTTTACCAACAGATATAACAGGTTTATCAATATACAACAAAGCAACCGGTGAATTTGAATTTCACCAGGGTCCAATATTTAATAATATTCTTCTTGTTGATGAAATAAATAGAGCAACTCCAAAAACACAATCCGCTCTTCTTGAAGCAATGGCAGAAAAACAGGTAACAATAGATGGGAAAACATATAAATTGCCAAATCCATTTTTTGTTATTGCAACTCAAAATCCTGTTGAACTTTTTGGTACATTTCCATTACCTGAATCACAGTTAGATAGGTTTATGATGAAAATTTCTTTAGGTTATCCCGAAAGAGAGGAACTTAAAGAAATTTTAAAATTGGGAAGTTCGAGAGAAGAACTATATGATATTGAACCTATAATATCAAAAGATGAAATAATAAAAATTCAGGAATTTATAAAAAATAATATCTACATTTCTGATAGAGTAATTGAATATATTCTTGAAATAATTGAATTAACTAAAAAAAGTAAATATTTATATGCAGGTATATCAACAAGAGGCAGTTTAGCAATAATGTATACTGCAAAAGCAAACGCTTATTTAAAGGGCAGAGATTATGTAATTCCCGAAGATATAAAAGATTTAATTGATTATGTTATTCCTCATAGAATAATTTTTAAAGAAGAGTATGAGAATTTAAATAAAAAGGAGATTATAAAATCAATAATAGAAGAAGTACCTACCCCAGCCTGATAAAGATAACAGGAGCAGGATATTTTTATATAATTATCACAATTTTTCTTGGAATCTCAGCAATAAATACTGGAAATAATTTATTGTTTCTAATAACCTCTTTTCTTTTGAGTTTTATGGCAATTTCAGGTTTCTTTGGGAGATTTAATATTACAAGAGTTGAATGCAAAATAGAGTTTCCAAATGAAATTTATGCAAATAATGATTTCCCAATTTCAATAAATCTTATAAATCAGAAAAAATATTATCCTGTTTTTTTAATAAAAATTAAGATTTTTAATAAATCGATTCTTTTCCCTTTTTTTGAGAAATCTGATAAAAAATTATTGAATGTTAATTTACCCAAAAGAGGCAGGTATGTTTTAGATAAAATAGAAATCTCTTCTCCTTTTCCATTTAATTTCTTTATAAGATATTACACCTTTAAGAAAAATATTGAATTTATTGTTTTTCCTGAACCAAAAAAAGGATTAATGGAGTATCTTTTTGATAGAAAAAATAAAAAGGGGGAGATAGAAACAAACTTAAAAAAAGGATATGAGGGTGAAATGGTATCAATAAAAGATTATATTCTGGGAACACCCTTAAAATATGTTGACTGGAAAAGTAGTGCAAAAACAGGAGTTTTAAAAATAAAAGAGTTATCAAGTTTAATTGATAGACCAATAATTATTGATTTTGATTCAATATTCATGAAAAATATTGAAGATAAATTATCTTTAATCACATTTTTTATAATAGATTCAATAAAAAGAAATATTCCAGTTGGTCTTAAAATTAATAAAAAGTTATATAAACCAGAAATATCCATAATTCATAAAATTAATCTATTAACTGAACTTGCTTTATATGAAAAGATATAGCATTGAGAAGGTTTTAAAAGTTTTAACTTATTTAATTGGCATTGAGATTTTTATCTTTTCATTTAAGAATGTCTCCTTCTTATATTTATCTATCTCTTTACTAATTTTTATTTTTGCAATTTATAAAGATTTTATAAAATATTTCTCAATAAATAGAAATTTATTAAATTTTGTTACCATCATATTTATAATTTTGATTTTTATGAGAATAACACTTTCAGATATAATTACTCCTGCTCTTGAATCTCTACTTGTTCTTTTATCAATTAAATTTATTGAAGATAAAGAAGCAAGAGATTATTTACAAATTTTTTTAATATCAGTTCTTATATTTACTGGAGCAACGATATTCTCTTTCGAAATCTCTTTTATTATATATTTTTTAATATTTATTTTTCTTATTAACCTTACAATTGTCTTCTTAACATTTTTTTCTCAGGATAAAAAACTTTCTCTCAATTTAAATGATATATTTAAAATATCTTACAAAACTATCCTAATCCCAATTATATCAATCCCTGTAACTATTTTTCTTTTTTTTACATTACCAAGAACTCCATATCCTATTTTTAACTTTTTTGGTTCAACCCTAACTGCAAGAAGTGGTTTTACTGAAAATGTTAAACTTGGCAGTATATCTGATATACAGGAAGATAACTCAATAATTTTTAGGGTAAATATGGAAAAAGTTAATGAAGATTATCTATACTGGAGAGGAATAACTTTAGAATATTTTGATGGAAATGAATGGAGTGATATAGATACTGGTGTTATAGATAAAAAAGTTAAAGTTGAAGGAGATATAATATATCAAACAGTTTATCTTGAACCTTATAGTGGAAATTTCTTTTTTGGTCTTGATAAACCTGTCAATATTTCTGGTTTTAGAAATATTTATAAAAAAGATAACTTTACTTTCTACTCAAAAGAAATTTTATCAAATAAAGTTAGATATGAAGTTAAATCAATTTTATCAGATACAATATATGAAAGTTCAATCGAAAAAAAATATTATTTACAATTACCAGAAAATATTTCTCAAGAACTAAAGAAATTTAGTATAAATTTTTATGCTCAAAATGAACTTGAAACAGTTAAAAAAGTAGAAGATTTTTTAAAAAATGGCGAATATAGATATTCACTTAAAAATTTACCACTATCAGAAAAACCCGTTGATGAATTTTTGTTTAATCATAAACAGGGAAATTGCGAATACTTTGCAACATCAATGGCGATTATTTTGAGAGTTTTAGGAATTCCTTCAAGAGTTGTTGCTGGATACAGAGGAGGAATATACAATGATATTGGAAAATATTATATTATAAGACAGAGTGATGCACATTTATGGGTTGAAGCCTATATAAACAATATAGGTTGGATTAGATTTGATCCTACTCCATCTTCATTGAGTGAAGAATTTTTAATTAATAAGAAAAAAATTAATAAATTTACACTCTTTCTTGATACTATAAATTATTACTATAATACTTTTATTATTAACTATGATTTAGAAAAACAGATTACTTTATTTAATAAAATAAGAGAGGGTTTTAAAAAACCAGAATTAAAATTATCTTTTAATTTTAAAAAATATTATAAAGTATTTATTGCTATTTTAATAATTATTTTTGTCCTTTTTTTCAGAATCTTTTTTAAGAAAAAAAGTTATGAAGAGAAAATCTTAAATATTTTCTATAAGAAAATAGATAAACTTGGTTATAAAAAAGAGAAATATGAAGGACTTGAGGAATTTTTAAATAAAATTAATGATTTAAACATTAGAAATTTGATTAAAGATTTTATTTTAAAATTTGAAGAATACTATTATAAAGATAATAAAATAGAAAAAAGTGACTACTTATTTCTAAAAAAACTTATCTCTAAAGTATGATCCTGAAATTTCTAAATTTTTCTTTTTTATAAATAATTTTAAGATTCTTGACAGAATATTTAATTAGTTTAAAATTTATCATTGTATGAAAAGTGACGAAAGGAGTGTTTTATGAAATTATATTATTTATCCATTTTTCTTACCATATTTCTATTTGTTGTCTACTTTCTAACAAGATTTTTTTATAAAAAGTGGTTTAAGGTTAAAAAAGAGGGAGGTTTTTCTCTTCTGCCTTTTGGTGAAAAACTTGGAGCCACAGGTGGTTTGTATCTTTTTCTTGCTCCTATAGTTGCTATGGGTTGGGGTTATTTACCTGTTATTCTTTATATAATTATTTCTTTAATATTCATTGGTTATCCTTTATCATTTTTTTCAACTCTTTTACCAAAAAGATTTGATGTTAAAGAGATCTTTAATAAATATAAAAATTTGAAAAATATTCTTTTGATATTTTTAATTTTATTTTCTTTAATTTTGACAATCTCTTTTATTCACTATACAGCAGATCTTCTATCTCAAAATTTAAGTACTTCTACTTCTTTTCTTTTTCTTATTCCTTTATCACTTCTTTTTTCATTAGTCATTATTAAAAAGAAAGAAGATATAGTACCTTATACAGTGTTCTTTGTTGTTTTTCTTTTCTATATTATCTTTTTAGGAGGCTTTTTCCCAATAAGAATACCTTTTACTATTATTACAGGAAAATTCACCTGGGGAATAATATTAACACTACTTCTATTTTTATTTGTATTTTTAAATGAAAACTATCTATCAAGGCCTTTTTCATATTTATCATCATTTTTGTTTTTTGTCTTAATATTTGGTGGAATATTCGGACCTTTAATTGGAGTTAGAATTCAAAGAGAACCTTTGATTTTAAATTCTCAATCTGGATTTTTCATACCAACTATTTTAGGTATTTTATCTTTTGGTATATTTTCAGGTTTTGAATCTCTATTTTCAATTTTATTCACCGGTGAAGAGATAAAAGGAGAAAAAGATGCATTAAATACAAGCCTTTTGACTTCAACAATACTTTCTCTTATTGCTATTTTTTCATCATTTTCACTTATAATCTTTGCTAAAAGTGATGGATTAATAAAAAATAAAGACCCGCTAACACTTTTTCAGGAAGGAACAGCAAAATTCTTAAAATTTGCAGGTATAACAGAAAGTTATAGCAAAAATTTTGTTCTTTTTATAACACTTCTTGTTATGTTCTCTTTTATGGTATATGTAATAAAATTAACTAAAAAATATGTTGAAAAAGTCAATGAAAAAAGAAATAATTTAATACCTGTTATATTGATAATTATACCTTTCCTTACTTTCTTTCTTCCAAAAGATACACTTGGAGGAATAACAAATTTATGGTTAAGATTAATAAATTTAAATACCTCTATAAATTTTATGCTTGCTGGAATATTGCTATCTATTGTTTCACTTGTTTTCAAACAAAAGTTGTATATAAATGTTTCTAAAATAATAAACTTAATCTCAATTATTCTCTTTTTATATTTAACTTATTTCTCTGTTACAACGAAAAATTATATGTCTCTTGGCCTTTCAATAATATTCCTGTTAATAAATTTTTACCATTTTTATAATATTATAAAATTAAATGCATTTGAATAATATTAGAAAAGAACCTGCAAGGTTCATTATATTAACTTTTTTTCTTATTATAGTTATTGGTGGATTGCTTTTATCACTACCAATTTCAAGTAGAAGTGGAAAGTTTACAAATCCAATCGATGCTCTATTTACAGCAACATCAGCAACCTGTGTAACAGGTCTTGTTGTTGTTGATACAGGAACACATTATTCTTTATTTGGTCAGATAATAATTTTAATTCTGATTCAAATTGGTGGATTGAGTTATATGACAATATTTGCTTTTCTTGCCCTTCTTATTGGTAGAAAAATTCCTTTGCTTGATAGAATAATTTTAAAAGAATCAATAAATTTCTTCAGCATAGGTGGGATTATTAAACTTGCAAGAAGAATCCTTTTTGTTGTTTTACTCTTTGAAGGTATTGGTGCAGTTATACTTGCTACTGTTTTTATAAAAGATTATGGAATTATTAAAGGTTCTTTCTATGGTCTTTTCCATTCAATATCAGCATTCTGCAACGCAGGTTTTGATCTAATTGGAAATTTTAAAAGTTTAACTAATTATAAAGGAAACATCTTACTAAATATAACTATTATGCTCTTAATAGTTACTGGCGGTATAGGATTTGGAGTTATAAGCGAATTGATAGATTTTCCAAAAACTAAAAAATTAAGTGTTCATGTGAAACTTGTATTGACTGTGACATTCATTTTAATTACACTTGGAACGGTTTTAATTTTTATACTTGAAAGAAATAATCCAACTACACTAAAGTTTTTGACAACAAAAGAAAAAATACTTGTTTCAATTTTCCAAGCAGTAACTCCAAGAACTGCTGGTTTTAGTACCATAAATATAGGATATTTTAATTTAGGTACAATGTTATTAATAATATTATTTATGTTTATTGGTGCTTCGCCAGGTGGAACTGGTGGAGGTATTAAAACATCAACTTTTGCAATAATATTAATGAATATCAGATATACAATAAAAGGAAGGGAAGGAGTAACAATCTTTGATAGATGTCTTGAGCCACATACCATAAAAAAAGCATATCTTATTTTTACTTCCTCAATATTTTTGATATTTTTATCTACATTTTTATTATCAATAACTGAGAAGTTCGGTTTAATAAATATAATCTTTGAAGTAGTTTCGGCCTTTGGAACAGTTGGACTAACTACAGGAATTACCCCTGACCTATCTTCTCTTGGAAAACTCATAATAATGTTCACTATGTTTTCAGGTAGAGTTGGAATTTTATCAATATTAACAATGATTATTGTTAAAAAACCACAAAGAATTTATTTACCTGAAGATAAAGTTATGGTAGGATAAATATATGAAGAAAACTTTTGGAGTAATAGGGCTTGGAAGATTTGGACTTTCAGTTGCAACACATATTGAAAAAAGGGGCTTTCCAGTACTTGCAATAGATAATGATAAGGATGTAATTGAAAAAGTTAAAGATAAACTTATGCATGTTATACAGGCTGATGCAACAGATGAACTTGCATTAGAAGAGGCTGGTATAAAAAATTGTGATACAGTAATAATTGCTGTTGGAGACAATAAAGAACATAGTATATTAGCGACAATGTTAATTAAAAGTTTAGGAATAAGATATGTTGTTGCCAAAGCAGTTGATGAACTTCATGGAAAAATTCTTGAGAAAATTGGTGCTGATCTTGTTGTATATCCTGAAAAAGAAAGAGGAGAAACTCTTGCAACACAATTAACTTCAACATCTTTAATAGATTTTATAGAGATTTCACCAGAATATAACCTTGAAGAAGCAAGAGTCCCTAAAGAATTTATAGGCAAAAGTTTAAGAGAACTTGATTTAAGCAATAAATATAAAATAATTGTACTTGGTATTAAAAGAGATGAAGATTTTATAGTTGCTCCATCTTCAGAAGAAACCTTTAGACCAGATGATATAATTGTTTTTATTGGTAGAACCAAAGATATAACAAAATTTTCTGAAAAGTTTATAGATTAAATCTCTCTTCTAAAAAATTAATGTAACATTTTATTGAAATTTAAATATATATTTATATAGGAGGTTATTATGGAAGAGTTTGAAAGAAATGAAGATCTTGAAAAAAAGGAAGATTTAGAAGAACCTAATAAAGATTATGAAAAAGAGGAGATTTTAAAAGAATTTGAAAAAATTGAACAAAGACCTAAAAAAGAAAGAAAATTTTTAAAATTCTTCGTCTTAATTTTAATTGGTGCTTTAATTGGTGGAGGAGTTGGTAGTTTATTAACTTTTAATTATATAAAAAATAATCTACCATATTATTCAACAAACATTGGAAATGGTCAGGCACAGGTTGTTAATATAAGTAAAGTGATTGAATTAGAACAATCTCAAATTATTGATGTAACTGAAAAAGTAAGTCCCGCAGTTGTTAGAATATCAACGACTCAGGTAATATCTGATTTCTTTTATTCTTATGAAACTTCAGGTCTTGGCTCAGGCTATATCATATCTCCGAATGGAGAAATTGTTACGAATAATCATGTTGTCTCTGGCGCAAAAAAAATTACAGTAACATTAAGTGATGGTAATGAATATGATGCAACAGTTATTGGAACTGATCCATCATCAGATATTGCTTTAATTAAAATCGATGGTAAGAATTTACCATATTTAACTTTTGGTGACTCATCTACACTTAAAGTTGGACAAACAGTTATTGCAATTGGAAACCCATATGGACTTGATCACACTGTTACGACTGGAGTAATTTCTGCCCTTGAGAGAACTTTAACCTTTGAAGATGGAACAACACTTGTTGGAGTAATTCAAACAGATGCAGCAATAAATCCTGGTAATTCTGGAGGACCTCTTTTAACTTTAACAGGAGATGTTATTGGAATGAATACAGCAATACAACAATCTGCTCAGGGAATTGGTTTTGCTGTCTCCTCAAATACAATTTTAAAAGTTATAAATGATATTAAACTATATGGAAAGGTTGTATGGCCATTTTTAGGAATAAGTGGGGTTTCAATAACTGATGATATAGCCAAAAGAAATAATTTACCTACAAATAAAGGTGTCCTTGTAGTTCAAGTTTATCCTGGAACTTCTGCTTCTAATGCAGGATTGAAACCTTATGATATCATAATAAAATTTGATGGATATGATATTTCATCTGTTCAGGAAATAACAAAATATCTTAGAAAGCACAATGTTGGTGATAAAGTAAAGATTGAAATATATAGAGATAATAAAAAGATGGAGATTGAAGTTACTCTAACTGAAAAACCTGAATCTATTGGATATAGTGGTAAATATGGTTTAAATATTTAATTTATATGAATTTAAAGGGTGACCCAAAGTTAAATAATTAACTTTTTTAAGTTAACAAAATCGAAGATATTTTAATAATCCTAAGGGTCACCCAATCTTTTCTAAAATTTTAAAGTTCAATAACTTAGTTTATGTTTTAAATATTTTTGAAAATATGGATCTTCTTAAATAAATAGCACCTTCAGGACAAAGTTCATGACAGCAATAACATAATACACATTTATTTCTATCAAATTTAGGGTATGGATCTAATTTTATTGCTCCACCAGGACATTTAGAAGCACAAACACCACATTTGATACATTTATTTTTATTAACATCAGGTACTGGCTGTAGATAATCTTGTAATAATCCATAAATTAAGGAAGAAATATTTGATGTTGCTTTTGTTGGTACTAAATATGACTTTGGTTTTTTACATGATTTTATTAACTCTTCAATATTTCCATCTATCTCACCCTCTATTTTATAATTCAGTTGAAATAGAGGAATTTCATTTGTATTAAAACCCATAATTTTACTCATCAAATAATCAGAAAACATTGGGTCGTTTGAAATAATAATAGAGTTTAAATTAACTGTCTTACCAAAAGATGGGCCATCGCCTTCCATACCAACTATTCCATCCATAATCACAATCTGTTCAATAGGTAAATTCAGAGATATATCAAGAACAAATTTAGAAAAATCTTTTACATCAGGTATTCTATGAATTTCAAGTCTATCTTTTCTCGGAATCAAGCCAAAAAGATTTTTTGTAGCACCAGTAATGAAGGTGAGGGAGTGTGTTTTCATCTTCGGAAGGTTATATAACTTTTTCATATCCCACAAAATTCTCGGAATTCTAATTTTATAATCTTTTACAGAAATATTTACCTCTTGAAATCCACCAATTGCTGGATCAACTATTTTTAAATTTTCATTTTTGACATCTGTAAGACCTAAAACTTCAGGATATTTACTTAAACCAAAACTTCTGCCAGGAATATCTCCAATAAAAACATTTAATTCATTCTCAAGCAAAAAATTTACAACTGCTCTTGTAAAAATAGGATTAGTTGTAACCGCTCTTTCTGGTGGATTATAGGAAAGTAAGTTTGGTTTAACAAAAACTTTGTCTTTCGGTTTTAAACCATTAAGAATAAAACTTTTATTCTCTGAAAGAACCTCTTTTATCAAACTTTCATCGTATCTTTCAACTTTTCTAACTATTCCTTTTATCATTTTTCCTATCCTCAAATATAAAAGTTAATTTATCTTTATTTAAAAATAATTTGGCTTTAAATCTCTTACCCTTAGATTTAAATTGATAGAATTTTGTCTCTTCTCCTTTTAAAAGTTTCTCAATATCTTCTCTTTCAATTTTTTGTCCAAGTATACTTTTGCTTATTGAAAAGGAGCAATTCACATTTTCACATTTAAATCTTGTTTCTGTTTCAATAACTTTTCCTCCACATATAGGGCATTTTCCTATTGATTCACTGTTAATAATTTTATCTTCAGGAAAAGATATAACTACCTTATCGTCTTTTAATTCAAGATATGCAGAAAACCTTTTTTTATTTTTTGAAATGAAGTTAAATAGAAGTTTTGTTTTACCATTATTTATAAGTTCTAAAACCTCTTCTCTTTCTATTTTTCTTCCAAGAAGTTTTTTTGGTAAATAGAAATTACACTTCTTTTCTCTGAAATTTTTACAAAAATACCCTTTCTCACCTTCAATAAGAGGAGCATTGCAAATTGGACATTTCCCAATTTCTACATAGATTTCGTCTTTTAAACTTTTTCCTTTTCTATTGATGATACTCTGAACAATTTTTTTAGTAAACTCAATTATCTCTTTTATAAATTTTTCATATTTTAAATTGCCTTTTTCAATTGAAAGTAATTTCATCTCCCACTCACCAGTCAAATCAGGAGAAATAAGATCATAAAGTGGTATATTTTCGAGGCTCTCTATAAGTTTCATGCCTTTTGGTAAAGGAACTAAATACTTTCCATCTCTTTCAACATATCCAACTTCGATTAATCTTTCTATTATTTGTGCTCTTGTAGCAGGTGTACCAATACCTTTTTCTTTTAAAACATCTCTTAACTCATCATCTTCAATTAATTTACCACATGTCTCCATAAGAGAAAGAATTGCTCCATCTGTAAATCTTGGAGGTGGTTCTGTCATTTTCTCTTCATAATAAGTTTTTTCAATTTTGACAATATCTTTTTCTTTTATAGGTATCTCTTTAAATATATCATCCTCTTTTCCATATACTTTCATCCATCCAGAAAAAACTATATATTTTTCATCTGTTTTAAATTTCTCTTTATTAACTTCAGTTATTATTATTAAATTCATCTGTTCTGCAGGTGGGTAAAAAACTGATATAAATCTTTTTAAAACAAGATCATAAATCATCTTTTTCTCTTTGGATAAATTTTCTTTTGGTAAAACTCCTGTGGGAATTATTGCATAATGGTCAGTTACCTTTGAATCATCAACTATTCTTTTATTAAACTTAATTCCAATTTTAAACAACTCATCAACAAAATTTTCATAAGTTTTTATTTTATTAATATTTTTTAAGATTTTAAAAACTTCCTTTTTCATTGAACTTGGTAGGTATCTTGAATCTGTTCTTGGATAAGTTATAAGTTTTTCCTGTTCATAAAGAGATTGTGCAATTGAAAGTGTTTTTTGTGCTGTAAATCCAAACAGTCTATTTGATTCTCTCTGTAACTCAGTTAAATCATAGAGAAGGGGAGGAAGTATCTTTGAACTCTTTTTATCAATTTTATCTACTAACCCTTCTTTAACTTTTATTTTCTCCATAACTCTATCAAAGATATTTTTATCAAAAATCCTTGTTTCACCATTTTCACTAATCCATTTTCCTTTATATTTAAAAACATCTTTTTTAAAATCAATAAAAATTTCAAAATATTTTTGTGGGACAAATGACAATATCTCTCTTTCTCTTTGAACAATCATAGCAAGTGTTGGAGTTTGAACTCTGCCAATTGATAGTAGCAAACCTTCTTTTCTTGTGAATGCTCTTGTTGCATTAATTCCTACAAGCCAATCTGCTTCAGTTCTTGCTTCACCTGCTTTACCAAGATTATCAAATTCACTCCCCTCTCTTAAAAATTTAAATCCATTTAATATCTCATCATCAGTTAAAGCATTTAACCACAATCTTTTTGTCTTTATAACTGAATTTGAGAGTTTATATATAAATCTAAAAATAAGTTCACCCTCTCTTCCTGCGTCACAGGCATTTACAACATATTCATAATTTTTTTCTTTAAGGAATTTTTTTATAACATTGAAATGTTTCTCAGTTTCCTTTATTGGTTTTAATTTAAATTCATCAGGAATAATTGGTAAATCTTTTATTGTCCAGAATTTATATTTTTTGTTATAATCTTCTGGTTCACATAAGGTTACAAGATGACCAAGTGCAAATATTATTGTATATTTATCATTATCATAAAAGTCACCGCTCTTTTTAACCTTAAGAACTCTTGCTATATCAGAGGCAACAGATGGCTTTTCAGTAAGAATTAAAACTTTATTCATATTTTCAAAAGAATTTCATTAAAAACTTCTTCTTTTTTAAGAAGTTCATTGTATATTTCATAATTTAAAAGATCGATATGTAGCGGAGAAATTGATATATAACCATTCTTAACTGCCCATGTATCAGTTTTTTCGTCACCTTCCCAGACAGGTTCACCTATTATCCAGTAATATGGTCTTCCAAGAGGATCTTTTCTTTCAACTGTTCTATTTTTATACCAAACATGTCCGATTTTAGTTATTTTTACACCTTTTATTTTACCCTCTCCTGGAAAATTTATGTTCAAGAATGTACCTTCTTTTAAAGGATTTTTCAATAAATATTTAACAACCTCTCTTGAAAAAATTGATGCCTTTTTTAAATTTTCTTTAAAGTTCAATATAGATACCGAAATAGATGGTATTCCATTAATCACTCCCTCCATACTCCCTGAAATTGTTCCTGAATAAGTAATATCATCACCAACATTTGGCAATTCATTTATACCTGATATTACAAAATCTATATTTTTTATCAATATATCTTTTGCAAGAATCACACAATCGGCAGTTGTGCCATTTGTTGAGTAAGTTTTTACGTTCTTTATTCCTAAATCAACTTCATTTATTCTTAAAGGTTTATGAGTTGTTATTGAATGTCCAAGTGCGCTTTTCTGTTTTTCTGGAGCGATAATATAGGTCTCAAACTCCTCTGAAAAAACTTCAGCAAGAGATTTTAAACCTAAAGAATCTATACCATCATCATTAGTTATTAATACTTTCAATATTTTTCCTCCTTGATAAGGTCTTCCAAAACATAACTGAAACTTATTTTAAAACTTCTCTTAGAATTAAAAACATAAATTCCTTTACTAACTTTATAAAATCCATTTCTTATATTTCTCTCATAAAACTCTCTATTAACTCTTTTCAATAAAAACTTCATATTATCAATTATATTTCTTTTTATATTTAATGTCGTATCTATAAATAAAATAGAAACATATGGATTTATTATATCAACTCTTTTTATAAAATTTTCAATTTCCTCTATTGAAATATTATTTGGTGGAGATGATTTTATCTCAAGATAGGAAATCTTGCCAAGAAGTAAAAAGAAAATATCAAAATCTCCACCAATTGATAAGCCTTTTATTCTCACATTTGAGATAGATGGGGTTGAAAACTCTTTTAGTAAAATTTTTACAATATACCATTCAAGTGTATCTCCAAAATTATCTATATCATAATAATTAGAAATATATTTATTATTTTGTTTTGTAATTATTTCATATTTCAATATATATGGTAAATATTTTTTTACAGCCTTTTCTCCCCATTTTTCTTCTAATTTATAAACAAAATCTTCGTTAAATTCCTTTTTTTTTATAATATCCGAAAGAATTCTTCTAAAGTAATAACTACCGAGTAGTTCAAAATATTCATCAAAATATATATTATTTTTTGGTAAAATTAATTTCATCTCCTCACTATACGCAACATTTAATCCTCTTTCTTTTAATAGTGTTAAAATTATTTCTCTATTAAAATCTTTATCAATAATAGATAAAATTTTTGTAAAATTATATTTTAAATTAATAAGTTCTATCTCAAACTTCTTAATCTTCTTTTCAATGCTTTCCATTTTATCTATTTTATCATTTTAAATAAATTTTTAAAATTATTTTAATAAAAAGGTACTTGACAAAAGTTTGATTTTTATTAGAATAATAAAGCAGGGCGAATGGCTCAGCGGTAGAGCACTTGCTTCACAAGCAAGGGGTCACAGGTTCGATTCCTGTTTCGCCCACCAGAGATAGTGGAGTTTTGGGGTCGTAGTGTAGCGGTCTAACACGCCAGCCTGTCACGCTGGAGATCGCGGGTTCGAATCCCGTCGATCCCGCCATGCGGGAGTAGCTCAGTGGTAGAGCACCACCTTGCCAAGGTGGCTGCCGCGGGTTCGAGTCCCGTCTCCCGCTCCAAAATATTCTCATTATTATTAAAATTTTTAAAATATTTCTAATTTTGCCAGCGTAGCTCAGAGGTAGAGCGGCTGATTCGTAATCAGCTGGTCGCCCGTTCGATTCGGGTCGCTGGCTCCAAAATAAGGAGGATTAAAAAATGGATTTACTTATTCTATCCATTGTTGTTAGTCTAATTGGAATATTGTTTGCAATTTTTCTTATTTTCGATGTTTTGAAAAAGCCAGAAGGTAGTGATGAAATTAAAAAAATTTCTCTTGCAATCAGAAAAGGTGCTTCTGCTTTTCTTGTTCGTGAATGGAAGGTTATGGGCATCATTGTAGTTTTATTTGCAATTATAGTTGCTATACTTATAAATCCTTTTGTTTCATTATCCTTTATATTTGGTAATTTTCTTTCCGCATTTTCAGGATTTATTGGTATGAGCATAGCAACAAGAGCAAATGGAAGAACAACAAATGCAGCGAGAGAATCAGGAGGAAAAGCAATTGATTTAGCATTTTCAGGTGGAGCTGTTATGGGAATAACAGTTTCCTCACTTGGAATTCTTGGTTTAACACTTGTTTATATTGCTGGAATAACAATATTACATAATGTTGGACCAATTATGATGATTACTGGATATTCAATGGGAGCAAGTTTTGTTGCTCTATTTGCAAGAGTTGGTGGTGGAATTTTTACTAAGGCTGCAGATGTTGGAGCAGATCTTGTAGGAAAAATTGAAGCAGGAATACCTGAAGATGACCCAAGAAATCCAGCAACAATTGCAGATAATGTAGGAGATAATGTTGGAGATGTTGCAGGAATGGGTGCAGATCTTTATGAATCTTATGTTGGCGCTGCTGTTTCATCAATAGTTATAGCAATAACTTTAGCACTATCGTCTGTATCTTCATTTACATTTGGTGAAAAAGGTGTCTATTATCCATTTTTAATAGTTTCGCTTGGATTATTGTCTTCAATTTTAGGTGTTCTTTATGTGAAATTTTCTTCAAAAATTCTTAAAAATTTAACTCCTCAAAGTGCATTAACAGGTGGAACTATGTTCAGTTCTATAATATTTACAATAATAGCATTTATAATTACAAAAATTTATATTAATTATTTAAATCCTTTCTACTCAGTATTTTTAGGTTTATTAAGTGGTGTTATAATAGGATTAATAACTCAATATTATACAGGCGGAAAACCAATAAAAAGAATAGCAGAAGCAGCAACTACAGGAGCAGCAACGAATATTTTGGCAGGTTTTTCAACTGGAATGGAAAGTACAATATTACCAATGATCATCCTTGCTCTATCAATCTATGGAGCATACCTATTTTCAGGTATATATGGAATTGCTCTTGCTGGTTTAGGAATGCTTGCAACACTTGGAATTTCTTTGTCAGTTGATGCATATGGTCCAATAGCAGATAATGCTGGTGGAATTGCTGAAATGTCTCATCAAAAATCAGAAGTGAGAAATATTACTGACTCACTTGATGCTTATGGTAATACAACTGCTGCTATGGGCAAGGGATTTGCTATTGGTTCTGCAGTTTTAACTGCTCTTGCTCTTTTTGTTGCTTATTCTCAAACAGCAAATATAAATGTTATTGATCTTTTAAAACCAAATGTTGTTTCTGCAATGTTTGTAGGGGGAGTTCTGCCATATCTATTTACAGGATATTCAATTTCAGCAGTAGAAAAAGCAGCATATAGAATGGTTGAGGAAGTTAGAAGACAGTTTAAGGAAATGCCAGGGATACTTGAAGGTAAAACTGAACCAGATTATAAAAAATGTATAGATATATCAACAATTGGAGCCTTAAGAGAAATGGTTATACCATCACTTATTGTTATAATATCTCCTTTCATAATAGCATTTGTTTTCGGTAAAGATGGATTAGGTGGTTTTCTTGCAGGATCACTTGTTTCTGGTGCTCTTCTTGCAATATTTATGGCAAATTCAGGAGGAGCATGGGATAACGCAAAAAAACTTATAGAAAAGGGATTGTTTGGAGGAAAAGGATCTCCTGCTCATAAGTCAAGTGTAGTTGGAGATACTGTTGGTGATCCATTTAAAGATACAGCAGGTCCCTCAATTAACATTTTATTAAAACTTATGAGTATTATATCCCTTGTATTTTTGCCATTTTTCTTAAAAATATTTAAATAAATTGGAGGTGAAATTTGACGAGAGAAGAAGAGTTAAAGAACAAATCAATGAAGGAACTATATAAACTCTCTCAAAAATTAAAAATCAAAAACTATTCTCACTATAAAAAGGATGATCTTATAAATGAGATTTTAAAGCATATGAGTGAAGATAGTGAAATTGAAGAAAGTCCTATTTTAGAGAATGAGGAGATAAAAAAAGAAGAGAAAATATCAGTAAAAGAAGAATTTTATCCCTCTGAACTTCTTGATAGGAAACTTGATTATTTTCCTGGTATACCACCTGATGAGCAATATATAGATAAAGGAATTTTAGAGACCTTACCAGAAGGATATGGCTTTTTAAGATACAAATACACACCTTCTCCAAGAGATATATATGTTGCACCATCTCAAATAAAAAGGTTTAATTTAAGAGTTGGAGATCTTGTTGAAGGATGGGTAAGAAAACCACCTGAAAAAGATAAATATCCAGCACTACTTAAAATTATTTCAATAAATGGTATCTCACCTGAAGAGGCAAAGTCAAGACCAAACTTTGAATATTTAACTCCAATATTTCCAAATAAAAGAATCAAACTTGAAATACCTGGTGCAGATTTAGCAATTAGATTAATTGAACTTATTGCACCCCTAGGAAAAGGCCAACGTGGTCTTATAGTTTCACCGCCAAAAGCAGGAAAAACAACTTTGATTAAAAAAATTGCTCACTCAATTGAAATAAATCATCCAGAAATAAATTTAATGATTCTTCTTGTTGATGAAAGACCAGAAGAAGTTACAGATATGGAGAGATCTACAAAAGGTGAAGTGATATCATCTACTTTTGATCTTCCACCAGAAAATCACATTAGAGTCACAGAACTTACAATTGAAAGGGCAAAAAGACTTGTTGAAATGGGTGAGGATGTAGTTATTCTTGTTGATGGAATCACAAGATTAACAAGGTCATATAACCTTGTAACTCAACCCTCAGGTAGAACTCTATCAGGTGGACTTGATCCTGCTGCCATAAGAGGACCAAAGAAATTTCTTGGAGCAGCAAGAAATATTGAAAATGGAGGAAGTTTAACAATAATTGCGACAGCACTTATAGAAACAGGAAGCAAAATGGATGAAGTGATATATGAGGAATTTAAAGGAACAGGAAATATGGAACTTGTGCTTGATAGAAGAATAGCAGAAAGAAGACTTTTTCCTGCAATAGATGTCAAAAAATCTGGAACAAGAAAAGAAGAACTTCTTTATACTTCTGAAGAATACAAGAGAATATGGGTTTTGAGAAAGGCTCTTGCTAATGCAGATACTTTTGAAGCACTTCAAAAACTTGCGGATATGCTTGCTAAAACAAAAACTAACAATGATTTTCTTAAAACAATCGTTCCTGAAGAGAATGGATGGTAAATATGAAAAGAGGAATAATAGAAGTAATAACTGGTTGTATGTTCTCTGGTAAAAGTGAAGAATTGATTAGAAGAATAAAAAGAGCGAGGATTGCAAAACAGAATGTTCAGGTTTTTAAATCAACTCTTGATACAAGATATGATGAAAAAAGTGTTGTTTCACATTCAGGTGCAAAAGTTGAAGCGATAAGTATAGACCATCCTGAAGAAATAATAGCAAAAATAGAAAATGATACAGAAGTTGTTGCTATAGATGAAGCACAATTTTTCAATGACAGAATAATTTATGTTATAGAATTCTTAGCAGATAAAGGTTTAAGAGTTATTGTTGCTGGATTAGATACTGATTTTAGAGGTGAACCTTTTGGTCCGATGCCCTATATTTTATCAAGAGCAGAAAAGGTTGATAAATTAACTGCTATTTGTGTAATTTGTGGAGATGAAGCGACAAGAACTCAGAGAATAATAAATGGTAATCCTGCTTCATATTTTGATCCTATAATTATGGTTGGTGCTTCAGAAAAATATGAACCAAGATGTAGAATTCATCATATAGTACCCGATAAACCTGATATTTTTCATAGATAAAAATGTTTGATATAGAAGAAAGAAAATCTATCTGGTTAGATTTTTGTAATAAAAAAAATTTAAATTTTATCTTAAGAGAAAATCTTTTAAAAAATAATGAAAAAATTTTAAATCCTCTTATACTTCCATCACCATTTTCTGATGAAAAATTCATTGAAGTTTTAAAAAATAAAACAAAAGGAGAGATCTACACAGAAGTTTTAAATCTTTTCTATTTCATTAAAGTTAAGAATGAGTTTATCTCAAATAAGTTTTATATATATTCGCTGGATTTAAAAGATGATTTAATTAAAATTGATAGTTTTGATCTTGAAACTTCAAAAAAAGATACTTTTATAGAAAAGGGATTCACTCCAAAGGGAATTGAAGAATTTCTAAACTTTAAAAACTTCAAATTAAAAGAGATATGGGGTGATTTTCCCTCAGGAAAGATAAAAGAAAATTCAAGATTTCTACTTTTAAGGATTGAAAAAAAATGAAAATAGAAAAAAAGTTAGAAGAACTTGAAAAAAAATATGAAGAGATAGAAAAACTTCTCATTGATGAAAATACCTATAAAAATAGTGATATGCTCAATTCTCTTTTAAAAGAAAAAGGGTTAATTGAAGAAAGTGTTCTTCTATATAGAGAACTAAAAAAAATAAAAAAAGAGATTGAAGAGACAGAAAAACTAATCAATGATCCTGAAATGGAAGAACTTGCTAAAGAAGAACTTGAAAAACTTAAAAATAAAGAAAAAGAAACTCTTGATAAAATAATAGTTTCTCTTGTTCAAAAAGATGAAAGGGATGAAAGAGATGTTATTATGGAAATTAGAGCAGCTGCAGGTGGAGAAGAGGCAGCCCTTTTTGCTGCTGACCTTTTTAGAATGTACTCATATTATGCAGAAAAGAAAAAATGGAAAGTAGAAGTTATAGATTCACATCCAACAGATATTGGAGGATATAAGGAGATAATTTTTTCAATAAAGGGTAAAGGTGCTTTTGGTGAACTTAAATATGAGAGTGGTGTTCATAGAGTTCAAAGAGTACCTGTTACTGAATCTTCAGGAAGAATTCATACTTCAACAGTTACAGTTGCAGTCTTATCAGAAATTGAAGAAGTTGATATTGATATAAATCCAGATGATCTAAGAATTGATGTTTATAGAGCAAGTGGTCATGGAGGTCAATGTGTACAAAAAACTGAATCAGCAGTAAGAATAACTCATATTCCAACAGGCTTTGTAGTTACATGTCAGGATGAAAGATCTCAATTAAAAAATAAAGAAAAAGCCTTAAGAGTTTTAAGAGCAAGACTTTATGACTACTATCAAACTCAAAAGGAGCAGGAGATTGGTGAGGAGAGAAAAAAACAGATAGGATGGGGAGAAAGAAGTGAAAAAATAAGAACATATAATTACCCTCAAAATAGAGTAACTGATCATAGAATTGGTTTATCTCTTTATAACCTGTCAGATATTCTTGAGGGAAACATTGATGAACTTATTAATGCTTTAAAAGAAGAGGATAAAAAAAGAAAAATTGAAAGTCTTGAATTATGAATTAAAAGAACTATTTTTATTAGGAAAAAATTTATTAAACTCAAAAATTGAAAGTGAAATTATCATAAGAGATTCATTAAATATATCAAAAGAGAAGTTTCATCTTTCTTTAAACAACAAAATCAATTTAAAAAGTTATAAAGACATAATAGATAAATTTAATTTAAGAAAGAGTGGTTATCCTCTTTCATATATAACAAATAAAAAATATTTTCTTGATTATGAGTTTATGGTAAATAAGGATGTATTTATTCCAAGATTTGAAACTGAAGAAATTGTTAATAATATAATAAAAAAATTTAATAAATTTTCTAATGCACTTGACATCTGTTGTGGAACAGGAGTTATTGGCATATCTTTAATTCTTTATAATCTTGTTGATAGATGTACATTTGTTGATATAAGCGAAAATGCTCTTAATAATACATATTTAAATTTAAGAAAATTTAATATTGATAAAAATAGATATGAAATTATAAAAAGTAATATGTTTGATAATGTTAAATCGGAATATGATTTAATAATTTCAAATCCCCCATATATAAAAGAATCAGAATATATTAATTTGCCAGAAGATGTCAAAATGGAACCAAAAGAATCATTGATAGGTGGTATTGATGGTTTAAAATATATAAATATTTTAATCAATGAATCTAAAAATTTTTTAAAGAAAAAAGGTATTCTTGTTTTTGAATTTGAAAAAGAAAATTTTGAAATTTTTAAAGAAAAATTAAATAACTACAAAATTTTAGAAATTATTAAAACATATTCTGATAATATAGAGGGAATTATTGTTGAGAAGTTGTGATATAATTTTTAAGAAAGGAGGATAGATGGATTTTAAAAATGTAAGACTTCTTGAGCATGCGTTAATAAAACATAAATTAACATATCTTAGAGATAAAAATACAAATCCAAAGGAATTTAGAGAACTTGTTAAAGAGGTTTCTGCATTAATTGCTTATGAAATTACAAGAGATTTGCCACTGGAAGAAATTGAAGTTGAAACTCCTCTTATGAAAACAAAAGGCTATATATTATCATCTAAAATAACTCTTGTTTCAATTTTAAGAGCAGGTTTAATTATGAGTGATGGGATTCTAAACCTTATACCAAATGCAAAAGTCGGGCATATTGGAATGTATAGAGATCCTGAAACTTTAAAACCAGTCACATATTATGTTAAATTACCCGTATCAATAAGTGATACTAAGGTTTTTCTTCTTGACCCAATGCTTGCAACAGGTGGTTCTATTGTTAAAAGCATAGATATTTTAATTGAAAAGGATGTAAAAATAGAAAATATTGATGTTATTTCTCTTGTTTCTGCTCCAGAAGGAATTCATTATATCAGAGAATATTATCCAGATGTATTAATTTATACCATAGCAATAGATGAAAGATTGAATGATCATGGCTATATTTTACCTGGTCTTGGAGACGCAGGCGATAGGTTGTTTGGAACAAAATAGATGAAAAATTTTCTTCCAAATTTCTACTATTTTATAACTTTTCTTTTTATATCAATTCTTTTAACTCCTGTTTCAATATATGTTGGTAAAAAATTAAAAATTGTTGATAAACCTCATGAAAAAAGAGGAGATAAAGAAAAAATAACTCCAAAATTAATGCCAAGAAGTGGTGGATTTTCAATATATATATCTTTGTTAATTCTTTTTATCTATCTATATATTCAAAACCCATCAAAACAACTCTTATCAATTTTAATAGGTGGAACAATAATTTTTATTGTAGGAGTTATAGATGATAGATTTAAATTAAGAGCATGGATAAAACTTTTATTCGAAATAATTGCATCATTGATACCTATTTTCTATGGAGTTAGAGTAAATTTCATAACAAATCCAGGAGGAGGATATTTATATTTAAAAGAACTCTCAATACCTTTTACCATTCTCTGGATCACAGGTATAACCAATGCTATCAACATAATAGATGGACTTGATGGGCTTGCTTCAGGTATCGTTTCAATTGTTGCAATTACTCTTGGGTTTGTTTCAATTTTAAAAGGACAATTTGTTGTTGCAGCAATTTGCTTTTCAATATCAGGAATAGGTCTTGGATTTCTTATTTATAATTTTCCTCCTGCAAAAATATATCTTGGAGACTCAGGTGCATTACTTTTTGGTTTTCTACTTGCTGAAATTGCTGTCTGGGGTGCATTGAAGACAACAACATCAGTAATTTTGATTGTCGCAATAATTGCACTTGGATTTCCTATAATAGAAACCTTCTCAAGTATAATAAGAAGAGTTTTGAGGAAAAAGAACATATTTGAAGCAGATATGGATCATATACATTACAAATTAATGTATAGTGGCATGAAGGAAAAAGAAGTTATTATTTTACTATATTTTATTACAATTCTATTTTCTATTTTATCCATAATTCTTTTAAAGAGGTTGTCGCTTTGATTAGAGTTTTAATTGTTTTTGGAACAAGACCAGAAGTTATAAAATTATATCCCTTAATCGAACTATTAAAAGAAGATAAAGATTTTGAAATAAAAATCTTAAATTCAGGACAGCATAAAGAGATGGTTGATGATTTGCTTAATTTGTTCAATATAAATCCAGATTTTTCTTTAAACATAATGAAAGAAAAGCAAACACTTGAATATATATCAATAGAAGTTATGAATGGTGTTAGTAAAATTTTAAAAGAGGAAAAATTTGATATTGTTGTAGTTCAGGGCGATACAACAACAACTTTCATCTCCTCTCTTACATCTTTTTATAATAAAATACCAGTTGGACATGTTGAAGCAGGTTTAAGAACTAATAAAATATATTATCCATTTCCTGAAGAGATGAATAGAACTTTAACTGGTAAATTAGCAACACTAAATTTTGCTCCAACTGAAAATGCAAAAAATAATCTTTTAAAAGAAGGCGTTGAAGAGAGTAAAATATTTGTTACTGGTAATACAATTGTTGATGCTGTCCAAAAAATTTTAAAATTTCAAACTAATTTAAATTTAAATTTGCCTGATGATAAAAAAATTATCACAGTTACAGCACACAGAAGAGAATCATGGGAAAATGGTCTATCAAAAATTGGTAATGCAATTAAAAAGTTATCTTCAATATATAGAGATATTTTTTTTGTAATCCCGATACATAAAAATCCAGTGGTTAGAGAAAAAATTATGCCAATTTTATCAGATAGTGAAAATATTCTTATAACAGAACCTCTCAATTACATTGATTTTATACATCTCATGAAAAAGAGTTTTTTAATACTATCTGATTCTGGCGGAGTTCAGGAAGAGGTTCCGACTTTAAATAAACCCGTGCTTTTGTTAAGAAATGAAACAGAAAGACCTGAATCAGTTAATGCTGGTTTTGTAAGAATTGTTGGAACTGATGAAAACAAAATATTCGAAAATGTAAAAGATATTATTGAAAATGGATGGAAACCAAAGAGTAATTATAATCCATTTGGAGATGGAAAAGCATCTGAAAGAATTATAAAAATTATAAAGGAGTATTTCTATGGAAGTATATAAGGTTAGAGGTGGAAAAAAACTTAAAGGAGAAGTCACAATACAGGGCTCAAAAAATGGATGTCTCCCATTGATAGCAGCATCTTTATTAACGGATGAACCTGTTTTTATTAAAAATGTGCCAAAAATTCTTGATATCATTACCTTACTTGAAGCAATTAAATCAATTGGTTCTAAAGTAAAATTTGTTGATGATGATACTATACTTATTGAAAATAGTAATATAAACTACAACATTAATAGTGAAGAAGCAAAGAAAATTCGAGGCAGTATAACTCTTGTTGGTGCTCTTCTTGCAAGATTTGGAAAGGTTATTGCACCTTTACCTGGTGGATGTCATATTGGTATGAGACCAATAAACTTACATTTGAAAGGATTTAACGCCCTTGGTGCAGAAGTTCAAGTTGAGGGTCAAACAATTGATGGAAAAGGTAAAAAGTTAAAAGGAGACAAAGTATATTTTGATTATCCATCTGTTGGTGCAACAGAAAATACAATGATAGCAGCTACTTTAGCAGAAGGAGAAACAATTATTGAAAATGCAGCACAGGAGCCAGAGATTGTTGAACTTGCTAATTTTTTAAATTCTATGGGTGCAAAAATAGTTGGAGCAGGAACAAGAACAATAAGAATTGAGGGAGTAAAAAAATTACATGGAACTTCCCATATATTATCACCAGATAGAGTTGAAGCAGGAACATTTATGATAGCAACAGCAGTATGTGGAGGTGATGTAGTTATAAAACCTGTAATTTTTGAAGATAATGTACCTTTAATTTTTAAACTAAAAGAAATAGGTGTTGATTTAAGAATAGAGAATGGAAAAAGAATAAGGGTTATTTCAAAAAGAAGAGGTAAAGCATTTGAAATAAGAACTATGCCATTCCCTGGCTTTCCAACAGATTTACAATCTCAAATGGTAGTTCTCGCTTCAACCTCAGAAGGTGTTAGTTTGATAACAGAAACAGTATTTGAAAACAGATTTATGATTATTCCTGAATTAAAAAAGATGGGGGCAAAAATAAAAATTGAGGGAAACACTCTATTTGTTGAAGGAGTGGAAAAACTTTATGGCACAGAAGTTAATGCCCCTGATTTAAGAGCAGGTGCTTCACTTGTAATTGCAGGGCTTTTTGCAGAAGATGAAACAACAGTAAATAAAATATACCACATTGAGAGAGGATATTATAACTTTGATCAAAAAATAAAAGCATTAGGAGGAGATATATGGAGAGAAGAGATAAAGGAATAAAGAATTTTAAACTTTTTGGACTTTTCAATCTATTTGATATATCTGTTTTTCTTTTAATATTAATAATTCTTTTCTATTTTTTAAGACCATATATTTTTAAAAAGCAGATCACATACAAAAACTATATCATTACTATGAAGTTACTTGAAGTACCACCTGAAATTGCACAGGCAGTTAAAAAGGGCGATAGGATAGTTGATAAATCTGGCAGAGTATATGGAACAATTTTAGAAGAACCAATTGTTGAACCTTCAAAAAAATGGGTTGAAACATCTGATGGAAGAGTTGTAATTGCTGAACAACCTGTTTTAAAAGATATAACAATAACATTTAGTTACAGATGGACAAGTTTAAAATATGGCAGTGATGTTTTTAAAATTGGTTATAAATTAAATGTTGACTCTGACCTCTGGACAATTGAAGGTATCGTCCTTTCAATTAAATGATAAAAGATTAGGGGGAAGATTGCGCATATTTTCTGATTTTATATAGGCTTCATAAAGATTATTTATTAAAGATAAATCAATTTTAAGTTCATCACCTATAATTTCAGGTTTTATTCCTTTCAAAAATCTATATAGAATTCTATCAATCATCTCATAAGATGATCCCATTGCAAATTCATCGGTTATTCCAGGTAAAAGATCTGGTGAGGGTGGTTTAGTGTAAATTTTTTCGGGAATTTTTAAAAATTCAGAAAGTTTAAAAACTTGAGTTTTAAATAGATGTGCAATTGGTTCAAAATCGGATGCTGAATCTCCATATTTAACAAAAAATCCAAGGTAAATTTCTGTCTTATTGGTTGTTCCTGTAACAAGTGCATTTTTCAATTCTGCATAATAATATAGATATACCATTCTTATTCTGTGTTTAATCCTGTAATAGGCAATACCTTTATAAAAAAAATTATCTTCATCAAGTTCAGAAGGTGGATTATATTGTAAATAGAAAGGTGATTTACCAAATTTTTTTTGATACTTAATATAAAAATTTCTTGTAACATTTTCTCTTAATTTTCTTGTAGGAAGAATAAAATAAGGTAGAGATCCATATATTCCGAATTTTGATAAAACCCTGGATATATTTATAATTTTATATTTTATATTTAAATTTTTTGCAAGTTCAATTGCATCAATAACATTTTTTTTATCGCTATCTTTGTCTGGCATTATAAGAGCAAAAATATTTTCTTTCTCAATGGATAATGAGAGTAACTTTAAAACAAGTGCCGAATCAATGCCACCAGATAGTCCAATAACAACTCTCTTTTTATTAAATTTTTTTAATATATCATTTATAAAATTTTTAATTCTTTCTAACTCTTTTTCTTCATTAAAATTTAACTCCGCTGGTAAAATAATCATTTAACTCCTTATGGAATTACTTCAATAGTATATTTTCTATTTATATTTTCGTAATCTTCTTTAAATTTTTTTATTGTGAAAGGAAGAAAATTAATTAAATCTGTTGCTGTAATGCCATCTTCTCCCAACCTTTCTTTTAAAATATCAGCGCATAATCCATGAATAAAAACACCCATTCTAACTGCATCAAAAATATTTAATCCAATACCATACATTCCGCATATAACACCATTTAGAACATCTCCAGTCCCTGCCTTTGCAAGACCAGGATTCCCACTCATATTGATATATAAAGAACCATCAGGATAGGAAATCAAAGAGTGATAACCCTTTAAAACTATGATAGAATTTAATTCTTTTGATTTCTCAATTAAGATTTTAACTTTATTTTTCTCAATCTCCTCTTTATCTATCTTTGTTAATCTAATAAACTCTCCCATATGAGGAGTTAAAATAGTTGGATATTTCCTGTTTTTAATTAAATCAAGATTGTCTTTTATTGCAGTTAAACCATCTCCATCAATAAGGAGAGGTTTATTAATTGAAACAATCAAATCCTTTATTAATTCTTGAGTTTCATTATTTAAACCCATTCCTGGACCAAGCACAACCATATCAACCTCTTTTACAATTTCTATAATCTTTTCAAAATTACTTTTCGCAATTGTTCCTTCATTAGTTTCATCCATAGAATAATAAACAATCTCTTTACCAGTTATAGATAAGTATGGAACTATTGACTTAACTGTAGATAATCTTGAATAACCACCACCACATTTTAAAAAAGAGTATGATGAAAAATATGGAGCGCCCATATATTTATTGCTTCCAGATATAAAAAGGATATCGCCAAAATCTTTTTTATGTAACTTTTTTTTTCTTTCAGGCAAAAAAAGAGGGTCATTTGTTTCAATTTTAATATCCTCATAAATTTTATTAGGATAAGAGATATATGATAAAAATAATTTTCCGCATCTATCAAAACCAGGAAGAAGTAGGTTCCCAATTTTTGGTAAACCAAAAGTAATAGTTGTATTTGCTTTAACTGATATTCCCATTTCCAATCCATTATCTCCATTTATACCTGATGGTATATCAACACTTAAAATATATCTATTTGAATTATTTATTAAATTAATTACTTCTTTTATTTCTCCTTCAATTTCTCTTTTTAATCCAGTTCCAAATATTGCATCAATTATAATTTCACAATTTTCTATTTCTTCTTTGATTTTTATCAAATCTATACTATCTAAAATCATTATTCCAAATTTTTTGATTCTTTCAAAATTTATCTTTGCATCACCTTTAAGATCTTTTTCGCTTTTTAATAAAATAACTTTAACTTTTGATTTAAGAGAATGAAGTTTTCTTGCAATAGCAAAACCATCACCACCATTATTTCCACCACCACAAAATATTAAAATTTTTTTATCTTCTAAAGATTTAAATTCCTTGAAAAGAAAATTTACAACACTTATAGCAGCATTTTCCATTAAAATCTGCGAATCAACTCCAAAATCAGAAACAACTTTTTTATCCATTTCATTTATTTTTTCTGTATAAACAACCTTCATAAAATTTTCCTCCTTTATATAATAATAACTCAATTATTTAAATTACTGACCTTTATATAAGGTATAATAAAAATATGAAAAAAATTCTATTTTTTACAGATACTCATCTTCAAGAAATCCCAATATCAAGCAGAAAGGATAATTATTTTGAATCAATTATAAGAAAAATTGAGGAGATAAAAGACATTGCAAATAGTGAAAATGTTGATTATGTCCTTTTTGGAGGAGATTTCTTCAGTAAACCCTCTCCAAGTGATGAAGTGATAATAAGTTTAATTCAAATATTAAAAAAATTCAATTCAAGGCCAATTATAACTATTCTTGGAAATCATGATATTGAAGGAAGGAATCCTGATACATATAATAGAAAAGCAGTAAAAATACTTGAAGAGGCACATTTAATTAAAGTTTTAAAAGATGGTGAAAACTATCCTCCTTTTGATACTGAAATCGAAATACAGGGAGTAAATTATAAAAATGGAGTTGATTCTAATCCTGATTTATTAAAAGTGGAGAAGAAAAGAAAAGGTCTTATTTTAATTCAAATGGTTCACTCATATGTATTACCATTTAAAACTAACTTTCAAACATTATCACTTGAAGAAGTGGCAAATATAACAGAGGCAGATATTATTTTAATAGGTCATTACCATGATGGTTTTGGAGAAAGAAGAGTTAATGGTAAGATATTTATATCACCTGGAAGTATTGCAAGAGACTCAATAAATCAATTTAATAGAATCCCACAGGTTGTGTTGATAAAAATAGATGGCTCTAAAATAGATATAGAATTTATAAAACTTAAAAATGTTCTTAAAAAAGAGGAAATAGAATCTAAAGATATGAAAGAGATAGAAGATTTTATCTTTAATGATTTCTTTAGAACATTACAGGGTAAAGAGATAGATTCTTTCGAGCCAGAGAAAATAATAGATGAAATTTTAAAAGATGAAAATGTGGATCAGGAAGTAAAAAAAGAGGTTTTGAAAAGATATGAAGAAGCAAGAGAAAAATATAGTAGAAAATCTTAATAAATTCAAAGAAAAATTTAAAAAACTTAATGATAAAATAGATGATTTAATTAAAGAGAGAGATAAATTTGTCGAACTAATAAATAGTAAGAAAGAGAGAATTGAAAAAAGAGAGAATTTCAATTTTTCAACTTTTTTTGTAGATGGTTCAATGGCAAAATTTGGATATAAATTCCCAAATTTTTTATATATTTTCAGGTCATTCTCATTTTCTCCTCAGATGAATATAAAAATATATTATTATGATCTATTTTCTCCATTAATTGATGAAGATCTTGATTATTTTAATGAAAAATTAAATTATTTGAAATCAAAAGATAATAATCCATCTCTTCTTGACCTTTTTTATGTTGAAGAAAAGTTAAGATATGAATTTATGGCAAACCTTGAAGTTCTTGCTGGTTTGAAAAGTTTAGAATATTTAAAAGAAGGAGATATTTTATTTATGGATGGCTCATTAACTCATCTTGAAGGCGAATCGCCAATACTTTTCAATAAACTAAAAAAAGATAGTTTAAATAAAAATATAACAGTTGCTGGTATTATTGAAGATATAGGAAGCACCGAATTAGGGGAAATCGGAGATAAAGAGATTTTAACTGGTAATATAGGAGTTGATGAGATGATTTTTCTTGAAACACCAGAAAATAAAAAAAATTACTCTATTACTTTTTTAAGAGCATCAATTGATCCAACTCCCATCTCTTTTGACCTCTTTTTTGAAAATAGAAGTAGATATAAAGAAATTGCTTCTTTTATATCATTTATAACTCCAAAAAATGGAAGGGGAATTCCTGCTTTTAAGGATTTGGCACATGAAGGAGCAAATTTATCTGAAAAAGAAGCTCTTCTTCTTTCAAAAAATTTTTTGAATGAAAAAAGTTTTGAGATAATATTTAAAGAAAAAAGAGGGTTAAGATGAATGGAAAAATATATGTTGTAGGAGAAAGCAGCCAGTATGAAGTTTATATTGCATCAAGAGAAGAGAGGTTTTCTTTAAGAGATTACTTTTTTATAAAAGATGAAAAAGAGTATCTTGGTGAAATTGTCGAATCATTTACAATTAATAGATTTTTCCCGAGACCTGATTTAGGAAGTGACAAAGATGAAAGAATTATTCATCACCTAAAAGTTCTCGGTTTTGAAATAGAAGAAGAGGATATTAATATTGGTAAATTAAAACTAATTGATGAACCTCCATTCCCTGTAAAAATTGGCAGTGAGGTTAGAAGAGCAAAATTCAATGAAATAAAAAATATTCTAAAAATTAAAGAAGAGGGACTTCTTATTGGAGGAATAAAAAATAGTGAGAGATTTTTTGATGAACTTCCAGATAGTTTAAAAAATCTATATTATGTTACAGAAAATGGAAGAGATAATATACAGAAAGGCATTCCATTTATATTCAGTATAAATGAAATGTCTGAATATCCACATATTGGAATTTTTGGTGGCTCTGGCTCTGGAAAATCCTTTTTACTCAGAGTATTAATTGAGGAGATAGCAAAACAAAATTACCCTGCTGTTGTTTTTGATCCTCATTTTGAAATGGATTTTTCAATTAGTGATAAAAATTTACCTAAATATAGTAAAAAAATTGAGAATAATATCAAAGTTTTCAATATTGGAGAAAATATTGGTATTGATTTTTCAGAATTAACTTATTCAGAAGTTGAAAATCTCTTTAAATCAATTGGTGAGATAGAAATACCACAGGAAGATGTAATCTATAATGCATATTACTCAATGGGAAAAGAAAAATCTCTTTCTAAATTCAGCGATATTCTAAAAGAAATGTCAGAAAAAAAAGATGATGAAAGCGAAAAAAGCGTAATCAGTAGAAGTAGTGCGAGATCTGTTTTAAGAAAGTTAAATCATCTGATTAGATTAAATATATTTGGCAAAAGCGATAGAGAGATTTTAAAATGGATAGAGGATAAAAATATAGGTGTTAGTTGGGGAAATCTTGAAACTATAAAAGTTTTTGCTTCTTTCTTTTTAGATAAACTTGTTGAAAAAAGAAGGTCTTATAAGGATGGACAAAAAAGAGGAGAAACATCTTCCTATTTTCCTCCGTTTTTTGTAATTATAGATGAAGCGCACAATTTTGCGCCTAAGGATTCACCATATCTTATTCCATCAAAAAGAATTTTGAAAACAATATCTCAGGAAGGAAGAAAGTATGGTATATTTCTTATCCTTTCAACTCAAAGACCATCTCTTCTTGATGACACTATATTGGCGCAACTCTCGACAAAATTTATCTTTAGAACAGTAAGAGAAACAGATTTAAGAACGATAAGTAATGAAACTGATCTCTCAAAAAATGATATTGATAGGTTACCATATTTAAAGACAGGAGATGCATTCATTTCATCAGCAATTTATCAGAGAAGCATTCCTATAAGAATAAGGAAAGCCTACTCAACTCCTCCTCATACAAAAAATCCTTTTGAAGAGTTAAAAGAAAGTGTAGATATAAAAAAGAATGCTGTAATTGAATATTTAAAATCAGAAGGTGCTATTGAAGATATAAATCTTCATAATATTATTATTGAATTTGAAAAAATGGGAGTAAGTTTTGCAGATGAAAATGAATTATCTAATCTTCTTGATGATTTAACAAAAAATGGCGATGTTTTAAAAGAAGATAATGGTATCTATTTTATCTATAGGTTAAAAAATGTACATTAAAAAAATTGTTTTAAGAAATTTTCAATCTCATTCGTATACCACAATAGAACTTTCACCAAAGATAAATATATTTCTTGGTAAAGGAAATAGGGGTAAAAGTGCAATTATAAGGGCTTTAAAATGGGTTTTTTTTAATGAACCACAGGGCACATCCTTTATTAAAAAGGGAGAAACTTTCGCTTCATGTGCAGTTACGTTTGATAATGATTACACAATAATTAGAGAAAGAGGAGATAAAATAAATAGATATGTATTAATTTCTCCTGATAATAAAAGAGTTGAATATTCGAATTTTGGAAGAGAGATTCCATCAGATATAAAAAAGATATTAAAAATAGAAACTTTACCAGTTGAAAATGGCTTAAAACTTTCTCCTCAAATAAAAGACCAAATGGAAGCAGTATATCTTCTTGATGAAACACCCTCAACCCTTCACTCAACACTTCTCACAATATCTGGAGGTCAAACAGTTGATGAAGCAATAAAATCTCTATCACTTGATCTGGATAGATTAAATAGAAAAGAAAAAGATTTAAAAAGAGAAATTGAAGAAAAAGAAAATAATCTTAAATATTATGAAGGAGTTGATGAAGAGAAGAGTGAAATTTTAAAAATAAAAGATGAAATTGATTTATTAAAGAAAAAAGAAGATAGAAAGTTAAATTTGATTAAAATAAAAAACACATTTTTTGAACTAAATAAAGAGAAAGAACAACTTAACTACTACTTTTCGAAAATTAAAAATGTTGATGAAATTGAAAATGAATCTTTAAGTTTGATAGATAAAAAAACAAAGTATTTGAAATTAAAATCAATTATAAAAGAATTGACTACTAATAAAAATGAACTGGAATTAAGTCAAAAAAGTTTGAATTTATATAAGGATAATGAAATAAATTATGAAAGAATTGAAAAAATTTTATCATTAAGGGATAAATTTATAAAATTAAAAAATATCTATTTTAAATATCAGAAAATAAAAAAAGAACTGGAAAATGAAATTAAGGTAAAAGAAGAGGTTGAAAATGATATAAATAAAGTTGTCAATGGATATGTCAATTTAATAGTAGAAAATGGAGTTTGCCCTGTTTGTTATAGAGAAATTGATGAAAAGATTAAAAAAAATATAGAAGATAATATTAGAAAGATCTGGAGGTAAGGATGAATATTGATGAAATTTTATCAAAAATTGATGATTATAATAAAAGAATAAAATTTTTGATAAAAAGAAGAGATGAGTTATCAGGAAAAATTGAATCTTTAAAAAAGAGAGAAGAAGAGATTAAAAATGAATTAAAAGATGAATTTGGTATATTGGATATTGACTCTCTTGAACAGGAAATTAAAAAACTTGAAGAAGAGATTATAGAAAAAACAAAAAAACTTGAACTATCAATACAAAATATTGAAAATGAACTCAATAGAGAATTTAGAAAGTAGGTTTTTTTCATCCTACCAGAAAATTGAAAGAAAAATTGGGGAAAGAGACAGAATAAAAAAAGAAATTGATGAAAAATTAAAAGAATTAAATGATATTGATAATAAAAGAAGAGTATATAATGAAGCAAAAAGGATACTTGAAATTGCATATGAAAAATTAAGAGTTTCTACAATGCAAGGAATTGAAAATCTTGTTAATAGGGCTTTAAAGACAATTTATAGTGATTTAACATTCAGAATTGAACTTGATGAAGAAAGAAATAGAAACATAGCAAAAGCAGTTATAAGAAAAGAAAGTGGAGATATCTATTTTGAAGGAGATCCATTAGAGACAAGCGGTGGCACTGTATCTCAAATAATATCTCTTGCTTTAAGGATAAGTATTCTTGAAAAAAGTATAAATCCAAAATTTGAAGGACCATTAATTTTAGATGAACCATTAACATTTCTTGATGAAGGAAGTAAAAGATTAATTGGTGAATTTTTAAAAAAGGTTAGTGAAATTTTGAATAGACAGATAATATTAATAACTCATGATAGAATTTTAATGGAGATTGGAGACAAAACCTTCTATGTGAAAATTAAAGATGGAGAAAGTAAAATAGAAGAAATAACAGATCTTTCCGAAATAGAAGAAATTTAGTTTTAATAAAATATTGAAACTTTTTATAAAATTATTTGTTTAAATATATGTTAGATTAAAGGAGGTAGTATGAAAAGATTAAAATTAATTTATCTATTATTACTAATCATAATTACTTTTTCTTTCATCTCCTGTAAAACTCCGCAAAAAGAGGTTAGTGTAAAACTATTTTATTATAACCCGGAACTTGATAGAGATGTTTCTGGTAATATTCTATGCAGTGAAAAAGGTTTAGTTCCTGTTGAGAGAAAAATTAAAAGTGAAAATTTAATAGAGGATACGATAAAACTACTTTTAGAAGGAAAGTTAACAGAAGAGGAGAAAAGTAAGGGAATAACAACTGAATATCCTCTTGAAGGTGTTAAATTAACAAAAAGTGAATTGAAAAATGGTGTATTGACTCTCTGGTTTGATGATCCATATTTTAAAACATCAGGTGGTGCATGCAGAGCAAAAATTTTATGGGTTCAAATTGAATATACTGCTAAACAGTTCAAAGAAGTAAAAGAAGTAAAATTTATGCCTGAAGAACTTTTCCAACCATAATAAAATAAAAAGGGAGATAGAAATTGAAATATACAAATAAAATAATTATTATTCTAATAATAATTATAATTTTTATTATTGGATTTAATCTCTATCAGAGATATTCAATAATTAATAAAATTAATGATGCTAAAGATATAATCATTATTGATTCACCAAAACCATATCAAAAAGTTCAAATTCCAATTTTTGTAAAAGGAAAAGCAAGGGGCAATTTCTTTTTTGAGGGAACATTTCCAATCAGAATAGAAGACGAAAATGGGAATTTAATTACAACAGGTAATATCATGACAAAAGAAAATTGGATGAGTGAAGATTTTGTATCATTTGAAACATATTTTAATTTTGATAAAAAAGATTTAAAAAGAGGTTTTATTATTTTTGAAAAAGCAAATCCTTCTGGTTTAAAAGAAAATAAATTTGAAATAAAAATTCCTGTTTATTTTGAATAATTAAATCTAAAATAAAAAAGGGGCTCTATTACGGGCCCCTTTAAAAATTTCTTATTTACCCTATGGATAGTAAGTGATTGTTACTTTCTGAAGTACATCTGACCAATCAACCTGTGCACCAAATGCCTCTGCTATAAATCTTATTGGAACAACTGTTCTTCCCTGTGGCTCAACAGTAAATGGAGCAACATCAAGAACAACTGGACTTCCATTTACATAAGCAATTTTATTTCCAAGTTGCATATCGATAATTATTGTTTTCCCATTGCTCTTATTTAATTCAATATGTATTCCTTCTGTCTTTGGATCCCAATCAACTCTTGCCCCAAACGTTTCTGCAATGAATCTTAAAGGTACCATAGTTCTTCCTGGTGGCATTGTAAATGGAGCAATTTCATATATAACTGATGTTGTGACATCATCTTTAGTAATTTTAATGACTGGGGAATTTATTATCATCTCTATTATTATTACTCTCTGATATTTTACAACTTTTGAATAGGTTGTTATGTTTCCTGCCTGATCAACTGCTTTAACTTCAACTGGTAACTCTTTTTCACCTTCTGGGATATTTAAAACCATACTGAATGTTCCATCTGGATTAACAATTACTGGTTCGCCATTTATTGTTAAAGTAACACCTACTTCGGTAGTTCCTTTGACTTCAAAAACTCTATCTTTTACACTATCAGGAACTGTTACTTTAAGAACTGGAGGAGTAGAATCAAGGGTAACTGAAATTCTCTTTACTCTTGAAAGAGAACCTTTCTCTGCTCTAACTGTTATTGAGTTTAGACCTTCAATTAAAATTAAATCATGACTGAATTTCCCTTCTGAATCAACTTCAACTTCTTCGTCATTTATAAATACTCTTGCTCCAGCATCAGTTGAACCTGAAATCTTTAATTGAGGCTTATTTACAAATGATGGAACAGATTCAACATCAAGTTTTAATGTTGGTGGTGTATAAATAACCATTATCTCCTTTGTACCAATATTTCCAAATTCATCAACAGCAATAACTCTTATTCTATTTGTACCTTCATCGAGAGTTACACTTGTCATAAATAATCCACCAGGAAGTAAATCAACTTTCACTCCATTAACATAAACTGCTGTAATCGATGATTCATCAGTTACTTTTCCTGAGACATCAACTTTATTTTTATCAACAGTTTTCCCATCTTCGGGTTCAAGAATCTGTATTTGAGGAGGATTTGTATCTTCTGTTACCTCTTTAGAATAGAATATATCCCTAAATACATATTCTTTATCAACTTTCTTTACAACAATATCATAACCACCAACATATTTTGGAATGAAGTTTGTGAATACCACAACACCTGAATTGTCTGTATAACCTTTTAGATCATAAATTGTTGAATCATAGTTATATGCAAATGTAATTCCAACCTCTGCATTATCAACTGGTAGATTATGAGCATCTGTTACAGTTATCTTAACTCTATTTTGTCTATTAACAAATGCTTTATCAAGAACACTACCTGTTGGAGTTGTTATCTCAACCTTTACCATAACTGAAACAAATGTAAACTCATTTATAACAACAAATTTACCAGTTGGAATATCAGTTGTCTTGTAATAAAGAATAATGGTTGGAGAATCTGGTAATGTTGGGTTAGGATTATCTTTTCCATTTACAACAAATGTTGCCTGTGAAACATTACTTTTTTCATCTTTTGTTAGAATTGCTGATCTAAATCCAAATGGGCTTCCAAATGAATCTAATTTTCCATCAACTCCTATCTTCTCAACATACATTGGTGCATTTGTGAATGGATCTTTAAGGATTACAGTAATTGTTTCATTCATATCTTCTGAAAGAATGTTATCTGATGGAGTTATTTCAGCAATTGGTTTTATAATTGGAATTGTTATATCTCCCATAGTATCTCTATTTGGGCCAATTGCAACAATTTTTGCTTCACCACTTTCAAGATATGGCTCTCCAAGTGTTAATGTATATGTTCCATTATTGTTATTTACAAAAGTTGAACCTTTTGACCCAATTGCAATTATCTCTGAACCAGCAGGTACTCCAGGAGCATTGATTAAAAGTTGATGTTTAAATCCAGTTATAATTTTATCTTTTGAAGGAGAACCATCTATTTGAAGTAGTGAAATATTCAATGCTTTCTTTGGTTTAATAGAAAATGCATAAGGTATGTAACCTTTTATCTTTGATGTTGGAATGCTTGGATTTCCTGTATATACCTTAATTAAAGTATATCTATTAACCTCAAATGGAGTTCTATTATATTCTGGATCAGCAGAATGGTTGAAGGTTATATTTGATTGAGTATAAACTCCATTAATAATATTTTGATTGAGAGGATCAAGATGGGATGCATCTATAATTATCTTTGAAGTCGGAGTTCCAGATACAGTGAACATATCAGATACTTCACTTCCTGATTTATTATAACCCCATATTTCTACCCAAGCATTGTTTTGAACAACATCATTTATATCAGTAACAGTAATACTAACATTTCCTGTTGAACCCTGTACTAATTCTGTTGGATTAGTTTCAACTTTCAACTTAAACCCATCAATTATAGTAAATTTTGGGAATAGTTTAAATTCTGTCTCATTAGTTGAAACTTTTCCAGTTTTTTCATCGCTTCTATTATCAACTCCTCTTAAAGGAATATTTAATTTAAGAGGTAGTTCAGTATACATTGCAGGTATGAATTTAATTCTTATCTCAGTATCACTTCTTGTTAACTCTTCAATAAACATTGTTTCATCTGAAGATAAACTCCAGTTTTTATCTGGATCAAATACCACAAGACCAGGTGTTGGTGGTTGATAAAATCCTATAACAAGAATATAATCTTCACCAACAACTGGTGGGAACATCTCTCTATCAAGTCTTACATTAAGTAAATCTATATAAGCATATGGATTATAAAGTGATAGAGATTGAACAGGTATTGATATAAGAGGAGCACCTGAAACTTTAACAACAAGAGAACAACTTCCAGTTCCAACTGGTGTACCAGAAATAAGATATGTTCCCTTTGATAATGGTTTTACAACTTTATTCTGGAAACTCCAACCAGCAGGAAGGTCAAAGGTGAACTTATCTTTTAAATTTAAAGTTTGTTCATCAAGAGGATTACCAAGATTATCTGTTACAAAAAGAGTAAAGTTATTTAGTTTATTTGCATAAAGAACTGTTGGTTCAACAAGTAAACTTGCTTTATAGTTTGGAGCACCAATTGAAAATGGATGATATGGAACTGGGGAACCAATTTGATTATAATATCTTCCATATTGATAATCACCTAAGCCACTCTTATCATTTCCAACTCTTGTAAATAATGCATAACTTCCAAGTTCATCAATTATTGCATATATCTTAAAGTAACCATTTGCTCCAAGTTTTACAGGTGCATATGTCTGAGGAGGTAATGTTGTTCTTACAATTTCATTTATAGGTCCATCTGAAATGTTAATTCTTTCATATCCTTTAACTGGATCAACCTTCCATAATTCAACATAAACATCATTATTTCCAGGAGTTAAACCACTTGGCAGTTGTAATGTTCCTTCAATTATTTGTGGATTAATTAAATCTACAGTTAAACTGGTAAGATTTGTCGTAATCGTATCTTTATATTTTAAATAGATATATTTATAACTTGGAGGTGATGATAATGCTTCTATCTTATATATTCCATCATATTTTGCACCATGATATCCTAAAGAATCAATCCAACCTGTACCAAGTGAGAATTTTCCATTTAAATCAGTTTGAACATTTACAACTGAAGTCAATCCCCATGGTTCAAGAATTAAATCTTTATTATATGGACCTGATAACACAATTTGAATGAATGATAAAGGATCAAGTGCACCATCGTTGTTTAAATCTGAAAGTGTAGTTAATGAGCCAGTTATCGATGCTCCAATTACAAAATTATCTCCACTAATTGTAAGTAGTGGTGTTGTTGTAAAGTTAAATGAATAATAATCAAATGTACACCATTTTGAGGAAGGATAAGAAGGTATAACATCTCCTCTTATTGTCACAGTTACAGTTGTTCCTATGGTTGTTATACCAAGTTCAGTAATTGGAACTGATACAAAAATATTCTGCCAGGTACCAACGCTTGCTGTTGGGGGTGTAAAATATAATTCCTTGGATGTTCCAAGAGGAGTTGTTGTTATAGTAACTTTTAATTTATCACCACTCTGATCAACATACCATTTTAAATTAGCACTTATTTCAGCACCTGAAAATGAAATTGTTTGTTCAAGGACATCAATTAAATTGTTTACCTTTATCTTTGCAGATGTCCTATTTTCTTCAGGTGGAGGAAGGGTTGAAGATATATCTCCGCAACAGGTTGTATGTATTGTAGCGATTGCATAACCTTCTACACATCTATCTGAAGATGCAGTGAATAATCCTGTGGATGAATCAATTGTACCCACAGGATACATCGGATCCATATTTAATAAACTCCATACAGGTGTTGGGGTTATAACAACATGATCAAGTGGGTCAAGAGCAACTGCTGTAAATTGTACTCTTTCTCCTGAAATCAAAGTTATATCTCTTGGAGAAACTTCAACTCTTACTGCTGTTGTAACTATTGCATAGGTTGGAATTGAATTATAAACAACTGCACCTCCACATGTTCCATCAACACAGGTATTATTATATGTAAATGATGCCCAGATACTATATTCACCACCAGCACATGCAGAAGATGAAAATTTTCCATTTTTATCAATTGTCGCACCTGGTGTTGAAACATCAGAAAGTCTTACATCATCTTTAGTAACATATGAATCTCCATTTTTATCCCAGTAAAGTGGTTCAGTTTCATAATCCCATGAGCCATTTGAATTTCTATCAATAAATTTAATTTTTTCATCAATTTTTGTGTCTGCTGTTAATGCATATCCTTGATCAGAATCAGTTGCTAAAACATAACCCGGAAGAAGACCCATTGATCCACAAATTGAACAATTAGAAAGGCAACTGCAGGATAAAATTCTATAATCACCTTGACTTACAACACCATTATTATCTATATCTATATAAAGCCATTCTCCAGGAAAATAATACCAATCACTTCCACTCTGGAACCAGTAACCATTGTCAAAAACTCCATTACCATTTAAATCAACAAATAGAACATCTGTTCCTGCTGGTATATCATCATTGAATTGTTTTAAAGCATCTCCAATATCTTTATCATTAACTTTTGTTCCTGCTGCATAGAAAACAGCACCTCTTTTAACATCTGAAAGTCTTATGTCTCCATAAGATACTGCAAAATTGGAGTCTTCATCAGAATAGACATATTCTCCTGGATCAAATGCAGGTGGATATGGTGAATTTGAATTTATATGTTGAGTGTGTCTTTCCTTCAAATTATTAAAAGCAATTAATGCTGTTCCATTATCCCAATCTCCCAATTGTACTATTGTTCCTGGTGCATAAGTTCTTCCTGCTTTATATACTTTTGTTAATCTTAAATCACCTGGAGATACTGAATTTGATAGATCATTGTCTCTATAAATCCATTCACCATAATTATATTTTCCATTATTTGCTGGAACATTTATAAGGACATTATCAGCATGTTTTTCAAAATTAGAAAATTCAACAAGTTGCATACTCAAATCTTCTGGATAGGGAGTAGTAGGAACACCGAAAGGTGCATCTGGAGGATTTGGCATTAAATAGTTATTTGCTATTGTATTTTTAGGGTAACCAACCCCAAAATTAACATTATTTTCTGCATATGGTATAGGATTTCCTGTTATATCAGTTACTATTGCTTTATATTGATATTCTGTACATGGTGCAAGCCACTGGGTTTGAGGAGATATTGTAACTTTCGGAGGTCCTCTAAATAGAACTATTTTTGAAGAACCTGTTCTTGAAATTCCGCCAACTGTTAATGTTACATTTAAAGTTACTTCATATGGTGGATCTCCTCCTCCTAAAACTGGTGCAGTATAAAATCCATTTATATCAACTATTCCAGGGTTTGTTCCTGTCAAGGATGCCGAAATTTGATAATTTGTTGATATTCTTAAATCTCCAGGTGATACAACATATTTTGTTATTCCATTAACTATCTTATAGTTCCAGACAAAATCTATTACAAAATTAACTGGTTCATTATCATCCCAAACCATATTTGAATTATAGTCACCAAAATGATAATCAAAGAATAATCTACTTTCATCATTATTGTATTGTTTTAGCATCATAAATGGCCAAACAACTTGAAGTGGGTCAAGTTTTGATGCATCAAGGTCTGTTATTTTAACTTTACTTCCTGCCTCATAATGAGCAAAACTATTTGTTGTCCAAATATTTACTGGAGTTAATCTTATATCACATTCAGATGGTGTCATAGAATTATCAATATCAAGATAAACAAAATCACAGGAATCAAGACCAGGTTCTTTACTGGTATCTGTATTGTAGTATCTTAATGAAGGAGTTCTAATTCTTGTATCTCCAACATCAATTGTTCCACTATTATTAGCATCATAATAAATTCTTTCAAAAGGAGAGTATGTTCCTGAATTATCTGAATCAACATATCTATTTAGTGCTGGTATTGAATTTAATGTTAACCCAATATCAGTATCTGATGCTAAAACAGTTGAACCAGCAGGATATGATTTGTTTCCTATTGTAACATTTGATAATCTTTTATCACCAGCATTAACGGTTCCATTTCCATTTGGAAAGAGTGGCTCTGGATGATCATAGTAAATCCAATCCTCAGTTGTAAAAGTTGTTGTGAAATCATAGTCATAATATTTTTCATTTGTACTAAAATTACTGAGAGAATAACCAGATGTAACTAAAGATCCTGCTGGATATGTTGTTACTCCAATTGTAACTGCAGTTAATCTTGTATCACCAACATTAACATCATTTGAAGCATCACTATCTAAATATATCCATTCTCCTGGATCAAAACTACCATTTGAATTTACATTTTCTGAGTGCTTTTCATTCCCAACAAAATTGATTAATGGTTCACCAAGATCTAAATCTCCAAAAGGAATTAATGCTTTTCCTAAATCAAGATCACCAGGAGCAACAGTTGAACCTGCAACATATGTTGTTGCGCCAATTGTTACATTTGTTAATCTAATATCGTTTGGTGAAACGGTTTTACTATTATCTTTATCTCTATAGATCCATTCACCAATGTTATAAATTAAATTACTATTTGCATCGACAAATTTTTCAGGAGTTGTAGTAGCAAAATTAAATAAAATTAAAGGAGTTCCTATATCAGTTTCTCCTGCTGCAACTGTTGAACCAGGTAGGTAAATTCCGACCTGTGTTAATCTTAAATCTCCTATTGAAACTATATTGTTATTATCATTATCCTGATATATATATTCTCCTGGATCGTAAGAATTAATTGTTGCTCCTCCATCAGAATGTTTAATAAATGGATTAGCAACAACACTATTTACAGGATATGTTGTTGAACCAATAGTTACTGTTGTTAATCTTGTATCCCCTGGTGAAACATAATTTGGAAATGGATCAGCAGTAGCATCTCTATATATCCATTCACCTGGATCATAATTTCCCCCTGAAATATTTTGAGCATGTCTTTCTGTTCCAGCAAATGCAATTAAAGCAGTTCCTATATCAAGTGCAGGACCACCAATATCTTCATCTCCATCTTTTACAGTTGAATTATTTAAAAATATGTTTAAAGTTCTTAATGTAATTCCAATATCTGTATTTCCTGCTTTTACAATTGTTCCAGGTCCATAACTACCACCGCAGGTAGACGCAGTTATTCTTATATCGCCTCTTGTTACTGAGAATGAGTTATCAAGGTCAAGATATACACAATCCATACAATCATAAACTCCATTACTGTTTGAATCACAATATCTAAAGTTTGCATCAACTCCATTATCTGGAGGATTATTTGGTGCTGCTATCTTTGTTTCAAAATTATCTGAAAAAAGTGTGACACCTGTTGAAGATTTAATATAAAAATCATCCCACGAAGTTCCTCTTGCAATCGCATCTCCTCCATATTGCCATACTCCAAAAATTCCAGATAAAATTGGAGAAGGATCTGTATAATCAATTTGAGGAGTTAAACTTCCATTCCAGTAAACTTTTATATTTGAACCAGATACAACTATTTTTAAAGAATACCAAGTGCTTGCAGATATTGCAGCTGGTAATGGTGTTGTAGCCTTAATAGTATTACTACCATTTTCAACTTTTATTAATCTAATATTACCACCCCATATATCGACATAATATCCATTTGCTTTAGGATCATATCTTGTTATATAATCACTCCATCTAAATTTTATACCTCCATGGTAATTTGCTGCAAATCCAAAAGCAATTTTTGTTTCAAGAATAAAATCTGATAAGTTCTTATTATAAAGTGGATGAATAAATAGTGAAGTATCATCAGGACCAACTGCATTTGGATGAGATAACCATATTGAATTTCCACCTCCAAAAGGAGTTCCCCATCTCCACTCTGCTGGTGTTCCTGCATCACTTATTCTAAACCATCTTGCGGTTGGTATATCATAAGTTTCATATCCACAATCTTTATCTTCTGGTCTTACAAAATTTCCAAATGTATATGTATATCCTTCGTATAAAGTGTTTCCATACATATCAGATGGAAGTAAATCCATAATTCCAGATGAACCGTATCTTGCAAGGTAAAATTCTGATGTTGGTCCTAATGCGTATCTATTTGATGAAAAAAATGCAGGACTTGGAATGACTTCAACATGATCAAATGGACCTGGATAAATATAAAAAGATGGTGAAGTTATAGGAGTTGTTTCTTGTGATGTATTAAATTTTAATGAATAAAATCCAGATTTTGTAGGATTTTTAATTCCAGATGTTGTCAAAAATGTTAAAATATGTGGATTTGAAACACCGCTATTAAGATTTATTGAAGTAATTACTGCAACTTTTCTATTTAATAAATCAACCTGAACATCAGATATATTATTACTTCCATCAATCAATACTGCTGCTTTTGGAATTATAGTAGGTAATGTAAATTCCTTGGATGAATCTCCTGACGCATCTTTTGGAAAAGTCACAACAATATTATCTGAATTTGCTGAAACATCAACACCTAAAGTAAATTTAATATCAATTCTAACTAATTCTCCAACAATATTTGGAGTTAATGTAACATCAAGGACATTAATAGCAGATGTTACTGAATAACCTAATTTAAGATAAGGAAAAAGGGTTAAAAGAAGTGATAAAATAATCAATAACCCTAAAAATTTTTTCATTCTTTCCTCTCCTTTCATCTTTTTAAATATCATACTCCCTTTAGCACCTCACAATTTAAATTTTTATTATTTAAAAAATTAATTAATCTTCTTTTAAAGTTCCTATATTATCTATGTTTATATTATAATCCCTTATTTTATTAAATAAAGACTTTCTTGAAATCCCAAGCAATCTTGCTGCCTTACTTTTATTACCATTAGTTGACTTTAATGCTTTAATAATCATATCTTTTTCAACCTTTGCAATCAAATCATTCAAAGGCACAACTCCTTCATCTTCAACATTTATAATTTTAGATGTATCTTCTTTTGTTTTGTTCCCTGTTATATTCTGAGGGAGATGTTCTTTTAAAATGATCTGGCCATGAGACACTACAATCGCATGTGCAATTGCATTTTCAAGTTCTCTAACATTTCCTGGCCAGGAATAGTTGATTAAAGATTCCATAGCATCTGGTGCAACTCCAGTAACAATCTTTTGATATTTATGTGAATATTTAAAAATGAAATATTCAACAAGATCTGGAATATCTTCTTTTCTATCCCTCAGAGGTGGAAGTGTTATTGAAAAAACATTTAATCTATAATATAAATCCTCCCTGAATTTTTTTTCATTAACAAGTTTTTCTAAATCTTTATTTGTTGCTGCAATTATCCTTGCATTTGTAAAAATAGTTTCTCTTCCACCAACCCTTTCAAAAGTTTTTTCCTGTAAAACCCTTAAAATTTTTGCCTGAAGGGTTAAACTCATATCACCTATTTCATCTAAAAAGATTGTTCCATCTTTTGCCTGTTCAAATTTACCGATGTGTCTTTCTTTTGCATCGGTAAAAGAACCCTTTTCATGTCCAAAAAGTTCTGATTCAAGAAGTCCTTCTGGAATTGCTGCACAATTTACTGTAACAAATGGTTTATCTCTTCTTTCTGAATTCATATAAATTGATTTTGCAACAAGTTCCTTTCCTGTTCCACTCTCGCCTAAAATAAGTACAGTTACATCAGAAGATGATGCTTTGCCAATTAATTTATAAACATCCTGCATATTCTGAGATTTGCCAATTAAACCTTCAATAACAAACTCTGTATCAGGAAAATTATCTTTGGTTTTTATCTTTTCAGATAATTTCTTAAGTTCTATTGCTTTCTTTAGAGTTACCCTTATCTCTTCAAGGTCAAGAGGTTTTGTAACATAATCATATGCACCTGCTTTCATTGCCTGAATTGCAACTTGAGATGTACCATAAGCAGTCATAAGAATAACAGGAATATCTTTATCAATCTCTTTAATTTTTAAAAAAGCCTCCATCCCATCCATACCAGGCATTTTATAATCCATTAATACAACATCTGGATAAAACTCCTGAACTTTTTTTATTGCCTCTTTACCATTTTTACCTTTTATTATTAAATATTCCTCCTTTAATGCCTCCTCAAGAAAATCAACTATATTTTGCTCATCATCAACTATTAAAACAGTTAATTTATTCTTCTTTCCAATATTCATAAAGATATTATATCATTATAATACAGGTAAATACACAAAAAAAGATGTTCCTTCGTTACCTGATGTAAACCAAATGCGACCATTATGCATTTCTACAATCTTCTGCGAAATTGGAAGTCCAAGCCCTGTTCCCCTCTCTTTTGTTGTAAAAAATGGTGTAAAAATTTTCTCTTTATCCTCCTCCTTAATCCCAAATCCGAAATCTTTTATTTCCAATAAAACTCCCTCTTCATATTTTTTCATTCTTATAATTATTTTACTCCCATAATCAGAACTTTCAATTGCATTTAACATTAAATTTAAAGCAACCTGTTCCATCTGTTTTGGATCAAAATTAAATTTTGGATCAAAAGACACATCATATTCAACTTTAATATTTTTCTCTTTTAATTTATCCTGTAAAAGAGAAATAGAATCTTTAATTACATTAAATAAATTTAATTGAATTTTATTTGGAGGCGATGGTCTTCCATAAGTCAAAAGATCTTTTACTATATCTTCAAGTCTTCTTATTTCAGAAAGAATTGTAGTTATATATTTCAACTCCTCTTCTTTTGTTTCTAATCTCTTTTCAAGAATCTGGGTAAAACCTTTTATAGATGTTAATGGATTCCTTATCTCATGCGCAACACCAGTTGTAAAAATTCCAAGAGTTTTAAGTGCTTCGGTTTTTCTTTTCTCCTCTAAAAGTTTAACCTCTTCTGTCACATCATCTATTGTTATCAATATTTCCTCATTGTTAAATGGAGATGAATTTATATTGAAAATTTTTTCTGAATTACCTATTTTTATTCTTTTTTCTTTAATATTATCCTTAATCTTAATATCAGAAAAAAGTTGTTTTAAAAATGGAAAATCTAAAAATTTTTTATTTAAAACATCTTTCTTTTTTATTTCAAGAAGTTCCTCAGTAGCCCTATTAATATCTTTAATAACTCCGTCTTTTGATAAAACAATAACTCCTGAATTTATTGATTCTAAAATTTTTTCTGAATTACTTCTTGTTATTAAAAGGGTTTTTGATAGATCATTTATTGCATAACTTATTTCACCCATCTCTCCAGACATTTTTGGAAGTTGATATGATAAATCTGATTTTAAATTTTCTAATCCCTTTTTAACAATTGTTACCTTTCTTACAAACAAAGTTGATATGTATAGAGCAAAAATGCCTGATATTATCACAACATAGATGATTAAATTTCTCTGTGTTTCTTTAAGAACATTAATTTTTGAATAAACAATATCTTTTGGTTCTTCAATCCAGACATAACCAACCTCTTGTCCATTTTCAAATAGAGGTAAAACAACTCTTGTTTTTTCAGATAAAGGAGATTGAGATTCATAAAAAGCAACTGGTCTATTGAATGATTCTCCATAGATAAAAAATCCAACTCCAATTTCTGGATTTTGCTCATGAACAGGAGAGGTATAATCATCAAGAGATCTTTCAAGATAAAATTTCTTAACTGTTTCAACATCTGTTTTTAAAGTTTCTGCCATTGTTGGGAACTTTTCAATCACTCTATCATATGCAAGAGATAGTTGCTTTGCAATTGTGGTTAATTTTTCATTCTCAACATTCCAGAGATTTGCTTCTGTCTGTTTGATTAAAAGCGATCCAAGTAAAAATGTTGTTAAAACAACAAGAATAAAAAATGATGCAATAACCTGAAACCTTAATGAACTTAAAAATTTCATTATGGCTCAAATACCCTTTTTAAATCTATCCAGTAATTATCTACTTTTTTAGTTTTTCCGAGAACTTCTTTTAAAGGAATTGAATCAATTTTTCCATTTATCAGTGTCGCCATTTTCCCAAATTCTCCATTTTTAACCATTTCAACTGCTTTAACACCAAGCCTTATAGTTAAAATTCTATCAAATAGTGTTGGTGGACCTCCTCTTTGAACATGACCAATTTGAGCAACTCTTGTATTTATTCCGAGTTTATCTTTAATTATTTTTCCGATATAATTTCCTACTCCTTTTTCCTGTAAAAGTTTATGTCCAAAAGCATCAACCTCAACACCCTCTTTTTCAACAATTTCCACTCCCTCAGAAACACAGATAACAGCATATCCTTTTTTGGAAAATATTTCGTTAACTTTTTTTATAAATTCATCTTCATTTAATCCTTCCTCTGGAATTAATGTTATATCAGCACAACCTGCGAGACCAGTAAATAAAGCAACCCAGCCCGCTTCTCTTCCCATAACTTCAAGAATTATTATTCTTTTCATTGCTTTTGCTGTATCTTTTAACTTTTCAAGTGCATCCATAGATATTGTTGTAGCAGAATCAAAACCAAATGTATAATCAGTACCATAAACATCATTATCCATTGTTTTAGGAACACCTACTACATTTACTTTATACCCTTCATAAAGTTTAGCAGCAACACTTAAAGTATCATCACCACCAATTGCAATTAATGCATCAATGTTGTTTTTATTTAGAGTATCCAATATTTTTTCAACACCTTTCTCTTCTTTAAAAGGATTTGTTCTTGAAGAAAAAAGAATTGTTCCTCCAAGATTTTCTATATCTTCAACATCTGATAATTTAAGCAACTTTCCACTATTTTCAATTACACCTTTCCATCCGTCAAAAAAACCAAAAACTTCAAATCCTTCTTTTTTAGATTTATAAAAAATTGATCTTATTGTTGAATTTAATCCAGGACAATCTCCACCACCAGTTAAAACTCCTATTCTCATATATTACCTCCTTAAAATAACAATATTATCCTTTATAATTTTGTATTTCAAGAACTAACCCCACCTTCTTCATTATAATATATGTTATCATTACCAACTATTTTATTTAATTCATTTAGAACTTGAGTATTAAGATTAATTTTATAATCCTTTGAAAGAGATATTTCAACCCTTTTTCCATCCAATAAAAGATAAATAGTTACTGGAGTTGTTCCTCTATTTTCTTTTATTATTGAAGATAATTTATCTAAAATTTCTTCTTTTAATGAATCTTTTTTTAGTTTAATGTAAAGATGAAAAAGGTTTTCATTCATATTTTTTATCCTTTCTTCAAGTTCATTTTTTGATATAAATCCATTAATTTTTGTTAATCTAATTGAAACTCTCTCTTCCTCAACCTTTAATTCTCCCTCAATGTTAATTACACCTTCTCTTCTTAAATAATTTTCTATATCTGTTATAACACTATTGAAAACAAGTATATCAACTTTTCCAGTTTCATCTTCAAGAGTAAACTTTAAGAAACTATCACCCTTTTTTGTAGTTTGGTGTCTGAATCCAACAATTGTTCCTATAATATTAACTATTTTTCCACTCTCTAAATTTTGTAAGTCCATAATTTTAATCTCTTTCTCTCTTATTTTCTCAAGATAAAATTTTAAAGGATGACCTCTAAAATAAAAACCAAATGCCTCCTTTTCCCATTCATAAATTTTACTTTCAGAAACTTTCCTTTTTTTGGTAGGTAAATCTGAAAATAGAGTTGGTCTTGTTTTTTCTTCACTTGATAACTCATTTAAAAGAGCACTTCTATCTTTTGTAAATTCATCAAAGGCGCCTGATTTTATTAATGCTTCAATAACTTTTTTATTAATTCTCATACTTTTACATCTTGAAAGGAAATCATAAAAAGATTTAAAATCTCCTTTTTCTCTCTCTTTTAGGATATCCTCACTTGCATTTTCTCCAACATTCTTTATTGCTGAAAATCCAAACCTTATATTATCATCTTCAAGTTTAAAATATGTATCACTCTTATTGATGTCTGGTGGGAGAATTTTAATTCCTAATCTTTCAGCCTCTTTTATATAAATCTCCTCTTTATCTTCATTTCCAGATACAGATTTAAGGAGTGAAACAAAATATTCATCAGGATAATTTGTTTTTAAATATGCAGTTTGATATGAAATCATAGCATATGCAGCGCTGTGAGATCTATTGAAACCATATTCAGCAAATTTTTCAATATAGTTGAATATTTTTTCTGCAACTTCTCTATCTATATTTCTTTCAACACATCTTGAAATAAAATCAATTTTAATACTCTCCATTATATCTTTTTTCTTCTTTCCAATTGCTTTTCTCAGTAAATCTGCTTCAGATAGTGTGTAACCTGCTAATTTTTGAGCAACCTGCATTACCTGTTCCTGATATACCATAATCCCATAAGTTGGTTTTAATATATCTTCTATTAATGGATGAAGAACATTGTAAGTAACAACTCCATTTTTTCTTTTAATATACTCTTCAACCTGTCCAGATTTTAATGTTCCTGGTCTATATAAAGATAATATTGCTATTATATCTTCAAAATTTGTTGGTTTTAAACCAGATAAAACCCTTCTCATACCAAGTGATTCAAGTTGAAATACACCAATTGATTTTCCTTCTCTTAACATATTAAAAGTTTTTTCATCATCAAGAGGAATATTTTCAATTCTAAAATTTTTATCCCTTCTCTCCCTTATTAATTTAATAGTATCTTCAATAACTGTGAGTGTTCTTAAACCAAGAAAATCTATTTTTAGTAATCCAAGTTCCTCAAGTATATCTTTATCATATTGAGTTGTTATGCCTTTATCTTTTGTAAATTGCAGTGGCACTATTTCTGATAGAGATGTTTGACCAATGACAATTCCTGCGGCATGTGTTGAGAAGTTTCTATTTAAACCCTCAAGTTTCATTGCAATCTCAAAAAGTTCTCTTTTTTTATCATCTTTATTCATCTCTTTCATTAAAAGTGGTTCTATCTCAAATGCTTTTTTAAAATCCATATTAAAAGGAATCATTTTTGCTATTCTATCCATTTCAGATACAGGGTAATTTAATACTCTTCCAACATCTCGGATTACTCCTCTTGCCTCCATTTTTCCAAAAGTTGCAATCTGTGCAACCCTATCTTCTCCATATTTATTCTTAACATAATCAATGACTTCATCCCTTCTATCATCTGCAAAATCTATATCAATATCAGGAAGAGAAATCCTCTGAGGATTTAGAAATCTCTCAAAAAGTAGATTATATTTTAATGGATCGATCTCTGTTATCCCGAGAAGATATGAAACTATACTTCCTGCTGCGCTTCCTCTTCCTGGGCCAACCCTAATTCCTCTTTTTTTTGCATAAGTGACAAAATCTGAAACTATCAAAAAATAATCGGAAAAGCCCATTTCTTTAATGACATTCAACTCCATATTTAATCTTTTTGTAATTTCTTCTGTAACAACCTCATATTTATCAATCAGTGATTTTTCACAGAGATTCTTTAAAACTTCAAATGGTTCTTCATTTTCTTTAAGAGGAAACTTAGGAAGTTTAGGAAGACCTAATGGTATTTCAATATTACATTTTTCCTTTATTTCAATTGTGTTATATATTGCATCAGGTATATCTTTGAAAAGTTCCCACATTTCATCAAATGATTTTAAATAAAACTCATCTGTTTCAAATTTCAATCTATCAGGATTGTCTATTGTTGTCTGAGTTTGAACACATAAAAGAATTCCATGAACTTTTGCATCCTCTTTATTTAAATAGTGAACATCATTTGATGCAAAATATTTTGTTTTTGTTTCATTTGAAATTTTTATTAACTTTGGTAAAACCTCTATCTCCTCTTTTAAATTGTGGTTTTGAAGTTCAATATAAAAATCATCTTTAAAGATTTCTTTAAATTCATAAATTCTTTTTTTTGCTTCTTCTTCTTTTCCTTCAAGAAGATATGAAGGAATTTCTCCTTTTATACATGAAGTTGTCAAAATTAGACCTTCATGATATTTTTGTAATGATTCAAGATCGATTCTTGGTTTATAATAAAATCCCTCAAGATGAGCAATTGAAACTAATTTTGAAAGATTCTGGTATCCTTTAAAATCTTTTGCAAGAAGTAAGATGTGATAGTTTTCTCTATCTTCTTTTCCTTTTTTATCAAATCTTGAAGTTGGTGAAAAGTAAAGTTCAACTCCTATAATTGGTTTTATATTTTTTTCTTTTGCTTTTTTATAAAAAGTTATTGCACCATATAAACCACCATGATCAGTTATTGCGACTGAATCCATGTTTAATTTTTTGATCTTTTCTAAAAGTTCATCTATTCTTAAGAAACCGTCAAGAAGTGAATATTCTGTGTGAAGGTGTAGATGAACAAAACTCATCTATTTAACTCCTCTAAAAGAACTTCTTTTAAAATGTCTGGGTTTAATCTCCCCTTTCCTTTTGCCATTGCTTGGCCAATTAAAAAAGTTAATGCTCTTTCTTTTCCTTTTTTAAAATCTTCTTTAACTTTCTCATTTTCTCTTAAAACCTCTAACACAATTTTTCTTATCTCCTCTTTTGAAGTTATTGGTAAGATATTTTCATTTTTAATTATATATTCAAGATTTTTTCCTTCAAATAAGAGTTCAATTATTCTTTTTAAAATTTTTGATGATATCTCTTTTTTATAAAACATTGAAACTGCTTTACCAAAATCTTCAGAAGAAAAAGGTGGTTTTGATAAATTTTTTTCATTTAATACACCAAGAACATCCGTTAATAAGAAGTTTGCAACTACCCTTGGTTCAGAAAAAGTTTCTAAAACTTTAAAAAAGAATTCTCTTAACTCTTTCATAGATACAAGAGTTTCAATTTCATTTTCTAAAAGAGAATAACCTTTCAACTTCTCCCTCATATCATTTGGTAATTCTTTTATATTTGCTCTTGCTTCATTTATTAAATCATCTGTGATAATTATAGGAGGTAAATCAGGATCTGGAAAATATCTATAATCTTCAGCCTCTTCTTTACTTCTCATTGAATAAGTTTTTCCATCGCTCTCATTAAAATGTCTTGTCTCCTGAACTATTTCCTCTCCTCTTGATATCAAATCGATATGTCTCTTTATTTCATATTCAAGTGCTCTTTTAACAGATCTAAATGAGTTCATATTTTTAACTTCACATCTATTATGACCTTTAATAGAAACATTTGCATCACACCTTAAAGCACCTTCCTCCATATTTCCTGTTGAAACTCCAAGATAAACTAAAATCTCTCTTAATTCCTCAAGAAATTTTACTGCTTCTTCAGGAGAGTTAATATCAGGATATGTAACTATCTCAACAAGAGGGACACCTGCTCTATTATAGTCAACATAAGAGTAGTTTGCTTCCATAATATCTTCTGGATGAATCAGTTTTCCAGCATCCTCTTCTATGTGAACTCTAATTATTCTAATTTTTTTATCTGAATATGGAAGTTTTAAAAAACCCTCTTTTGCAAGTGGTGTATCATATTGAGAAATCTGATATCCTTTCGGTAAATCTGGATAAAAGTAGTTTTTCCTATGAAAAAGTGATTTTTTATTAATTTCACAATTTAATGCCTGTGCAATCATTAAAGCATATAAAACAACCTTTTCATTTAAAGATGGAAGTGCTCCTGGAAGACCAAGACAAGTAGGACATATATTGGTATTTGGAGGTGAAGAAAAATCAACTTTACAACTACAAAACATTTTTGTTTTAGTATTTAATTGTGCATGAATCTCAAGACCAATTATTACATTATTCATATCACATCTCCTCAGGTGTTGATACACCAATTAAATTTAACAAAAGTGATAGTGTAATTTCAACTCCTTTAACAAGACAAATTCTTTTATTCCTTTCTGAATCATTATCTAAATTTAAAACAGGATAATCATGATAAAAACTATGAAACTTTTTCGCGATATCATAAGATTGAAAAGCAAGTAAATGCGGAGAAAGTTTATTAACAACTTGATAAAGTGTTTCTTCAACATATATCAATTTGTTAATTAATTCTCTCTCATCATCATTAAAGTTTAAATCTATATTATCAAAATCAAAATTTATATTCTTCTCCAATCTCTTTCTCTCAATTGATCTTGCTCTTGTATATGCATATTGAATATAATATACAGGATTTTCTAAACTTTTCTTCCTTGCAATATCAAGATCAAAATTTAACATGCTTTCAGATGATCTTGATAAAAATATAAATCTTACAGTATCTTTTCCGATTTCATCAACAAGTTCTCTTAAGGTTACAAATTCGCCTTTAGTTTTACTCATTTTTACCTCTTTACCACCTTCGATAAGATGAACTATTTGATATAGAATTACTGTTAAAAAATCCTCTTCAATACCAAAAACTTTCAAAGCCCATTTCAAAGGCATAATATGCCCAATATGATCCCAACCCCATATATCAATTATCCATCTAAATCCTCTATTCCATTTATTAAGATGATAAGTAATGTCAGTTAAAAAATATGTATACTCACCATCACTTTTAACAAGAACCCTATCTTTTTCATCGCCAAATTCTTTTGATTTAAACCAAATAGCACCATCTTTTTCATAAGAAAATCCTTTTTCTTTAAAATAATTAAGAACAAATTGAACCTCTCCTCTATCTCTCATCTTTTTTTCAGAGAACCAGTTATCAAAATTTACACCAAAATCATTTAAATCTTTTTCTATAGATGATATCAAAATTTTTAAAATCTCTTCTCTTAGATACTCCATATTATTAATAATATTTTCATCATTTTTTTCTAAAATTTTTTTTGCAATTTCATATATGTATTCGCCTTTATAACCATCTTCTAAAAATTCAATTTTTTCACCTCTCAACTCTTTAATTCTTAAATAAACAGAAGCAACAAGTAAATCGATTTTTTTTCCTGCATCATTTAAGTAATACTCTTTAAAAACATTCATACCAAGATATTTCATTGTATTTGAAAGAGCATCTCCAATAGCAGCATTTCTTCCGTTTCCAAGAGTTAAAGGACCTGTAGGATTTGCTGAAACAAATTCAATCTGTATTTTTTTATCATTTTTTAAACTATCTTTTAAATAATTATCCTTCTCAACTAATAATTTCTTTAAAAAGAATTTATAAAAATCTTTAGAAAATTTTAAATTTAAAAAACCTGGTTTAACAAAATTAACTTCTTCGAAATTTTTATCTTCTTTAAAATCATTCAAAATATTTTCTCTTAAATCATCATCTTTTATTGATATTAAAAAATCAGTTGAAATATCTCCATAGTTTTTGTTTTTTGGGATATTAATATTAAAAAAAGAGAGTTTCTCTTTTAAATATTTTTTAAATTTTTCTTCAAAAATTTTCCTTACTATCAATTTTTAATTCTCTCCTTATCTATTTAATCACACCAAGTATCTGATTTATAACCTTTTTAACATTTTTTATCTTCCCAACCTTTTCTTCAATTGAATATAAAGAATTTGGGTTTGTTGCTTCTCCTTCAAGAAAAACAGTTCCATCTATAGAGATATAAGAAATTTTATCATTTTGATAAGATGAATCCTTCAATATCTCATAAATTCTATTTTCAATTTCAACATCAACACTCTTTTCATTTCTTGTAACAATACCATTTATTATATCAACAATACCTGGTATTTCAGATGCAATTTCATATGCTTTTTCTTTATCTTCTTTTGTCTCAACATTTCCTTTTAGATATAATACTTTATTTAAAACCCTCACTCTAAGATGAAAAATATTCAACTTTTTTAATTTATCCATTGATAAACTTTGAAGTATAAAATCATTAACAGAAAATTTTGGAACAATTTTAATAAAATTATTTATTTTACTGACATTTAAAGATTTTAGTAATTTTTCTATATTTTTTTTCTCTTTTAGTGTTTCAACATTACCATAAATATTTAATATGCCGTTCTTAATGTTAATATTTATATTATTTAAATTATGATTTTTTAAAATTTCTTGACCCATGTTCATTAAATCTAAATCATTAGAAATTCTTTTTACAGATATTATTAAATTATTATTAATTTTTTTCACATTTTTAATTGTCTTTAAAATATTTTCTATTTTTTGTATATTTTCTTTTCTTAAAACTTCACCTGTTATAAAAATCTCTTTATTTGAGACAGTAAATTTTATATTTTCATTTTTCAACTCCTCATCTTTATTTATTAAATCATTTATCCTTTTTAAAATTACTTCATCAATGTTTTTTTCTTTTGATGGAACTATCCTTCTTTCCATCATCCATCCTTATTCTCAAACCCTTAAAGGTTCGACTGGGCTATTTTTTACTCCGCCTTTTAAAAGATGCTCACAACCCAGTTGGCGGTATTTGAGCATCCTTTCTTAATCTTTATCCTCATCTTCTAAATCAACAGGATTATCTTCTATTTTTTCTACCTTTCCATCAAAATATTTAAAAAGAGTTGAAACTTCTTCTGATTTTTCGATTGCTTCTTTCTCTTTTAAATAATCTTCTTCACTCTGAATTGAAAAATTAAAATCATAATTCTTATATCCAAGTTCTGAAAGAAATTTCCTTAAGAAATCTCTTTTCTCTTCAATCATCTCTTTATGGAATTTTGATGAGTATGGAAACTGAACATAAATTGTATCTTCTTTTATATCAATAAATTTTCCAAATCTTATTATTGAAAAAATTGCCCTATTTTTATTCTTTAAATTTAAGAGAAAGTCATCCCATACAAATGATCTCTCCTGTATTAAATGAGGAATCTTTTCTTCTTGAACATGTTCTATCGTCTTTTCTTCCTCTAAAAAAACTTTTACTGGTTTTGTTTTTGTATATTTAAGAATCAATTTAAGAATTTTTATTTCAAAAATAAATCTTGGAAAATTTGAGTATCTTAATTCAGAAAAAAGTTCGATCAAGTTATCAATAACATCAATAATAAAATCCTTTTTGATATTTTTCAGTTCACTATCAACTTCCTCTTCAAAAATTTTCTTTAGAAGTATTTTTCTACCATAACCAACTATCCCTTTTAAAATTTCCTGAACTTCTTTTCCTGAATTTATTAATTCACCAATCATAGAAAGAACTTTTGCATCATTGCCTTCATGAATATTAATAAAAAATTCCTTATAAACACTATCTTCACTTTCTCCAAATAAAGACAAAAGATCCTTTAGTTCTATCTTTTCACCTGAAAAAAGTATGAGTTGTTCTAAAAGAGAAATAAAATCTCTTAAAGAGCCATCTGATGATTCAGCAATTTTATATAAAACTTCTTCATCAATAGAAACTTTTTCATTTATTGCGATGGTTCTTCCCATATCAACAAGATCATTCATACCTATTCTTTTAAAGTTAAATCTTATACATCTTGATATTATTGTCAAAGGTAGTTTTTGAGGATCAGTTGTTGCAAGTATTATTACAGTCCTTTGAGGTGGTTCTTCAAGGGTTTTAAGAAGAGCGTTAAATGCTTCCTGCGTAAGCATATGAGATTCATCAATTATAAAAACTCTATACCTTCCAAATGTTGGTGATAAGTTTACTCTTTCTTTTAAACTTCTAACTTCATCAATTCCCCTGTTTGAAGCACCATCAATCTCAACAACATCAATGTTTGTACCATCATTTATACTTAAACAATTTTTACATTCATTACAAGGTTTTGATGTTATGCCTTTATCACAATTTAATCCCTTTGCAAAAATTCTTGCAACAGTTGTTTTACCAGTACCTTTTGGTCCTGAAAAAAGATATGCATGAGAAATCATATTCTTTTCTAATGTATTAATTAAAATTTTTGTGATATGTTCCTGACCTTTTATCTCACTGAAATCTTTAGGTCTATATTTTCTATAAAGAGTTAAATATTCCATATTATGTTTTTCCTATTAAAATTATATAAAGTTCCATAATAAAATTATAATAAAAAATTTCATATTTAGGTAATTTTTTTATATAATTTTTCTGGAGGTTTTTTATGAAAAAAATTAAAGTTTTAATCGGAAAACCAGGTCTTGATGGACATGATAGAGGTGCAAAAGTGATTTCAAAAGCACTTATGGAGGCTGGTTACGAAGTCATATATACTGGAATAAGGAGAACTCCAGAAGAAATTGTAAAAATGGCAATTGAAGAAGATGTAGATGTTGTTGGTCTATCTTGCCTTTCTGGAGCACATCTTGAACTTTTTAAAAAAGTAAGTTTACTTTTAAAAGAAAAAGGTAAAAATGTTCTTCTTTTTGGAGGTGGAATTATACCTAAAGAAGATATAGAGATATTGAAAGGTTATGGCTTTAAAAAAATTTTTACTCCAGATGCAAGCGTAAAAGAAATAATTGATTTTTTAAATGATGAATTTAAATCTAAAGTCGTTAGTTAAAGGAATAGTAGAAGGGGATAGATTAATAATTGGCAGGGCTATTTCACTGATAGAAAATGGTGAAAGCGAGGGTTTTGATTTATTAAAAGAGATATATTCACTGAAAAAAGATATATTTATATTAGGTATCACTGGTCCTCTTGGAGTTGGTAAATCTACATTTATAGATAAAATTACTGAAAAATTAATTAAAGATTTTGAAAAAATAGGAGTTCTATTATGTGATCCTTCAAGTCCAATTAGCGGAGGAGCATTTCTTGGCGATAGATTAAGACTTAAGACAAAAAATGAAAATGTTTTCATTAGATCGATGGCTACAAGAAATTTTCCTTATGGAATTTCACCCTCTCTCCCTTTTATAATAGATCTTTTTTCAGCATCTCCATATAGAAACATAATTGTTGAAACTGCAGGAATTGGTCAGGGTGATGTTAGCATAAAAAGTTTTTCTCACTTAACTTTAGTTCTTCTATCTCCTCTTCTGGGCGATGAAATTCAATTTTTGAAAGGAGGGTTAATGGAGATTGGTGATATTCTTATTGTAACAAAAGGAGATTATGAAATTGCAGAGTCATTCTATAAAAGTCTAAAAAGTGCTGTTTCTCTTTTTTATAATAACTTAATACCAGTATATATGATAAGTTCATCAAATGGAGTTGGGATTGATGAAGTTTATAATGAGATGATAAAAATAAGAGAAGATTTATTATCGTCAGAAAAATATTTAGAGAAGGAAAAAATAAGAAGGATTGAAACTTTTAAATATCTTTTAAGAGAGTTATATACAAAAAAATTAATTGAAAAAATTGAAAAAGAGGGGGATTTCAAAGAAATTGAGGATGGGAAAATAAATATATACAAAAAAATATTTGAAATTTTACCTTGAATTATATAAAAATTTTTGATCCATGGAAAAATCCACTCTGTACGTGTCCAAAAAAGTATAGTTTAAATCCTTATACAGGATGCTCTTTCAGTTGTATATATTGTTATATATCATCTTTTATTAAGAATCCTTTTCAAGTTAGAGAAAAAAAGGATATTTTAAATAAAATTAGAAAAGATGTTGATAAACTTGATAAAAACCTTTATGTATCTTTAAGCAACTCTTCAGATCCATATCCTTATATTGAAGAAAAGTTGAATATAACAAGAGAGATATTAAAAATATTTAAAGATAATGATATAAAAACTCTTATTATAACAAAAAGTGACCTTTTGTTAAAAGATCTTGATTTGTTAAAAAATATGAAAGTCTCGGTTTCTATCACAATAACAACATTTAATAAAATATATAAAATTCTTGAACCATTTGCTCCAAGCCCTGAAAGAAGATTAAATGCCTTAAAAAAATTGAAAGAGGTGAAAATAAAAACCTCAGTCAGGATAGATCCAATTATTCCTTTCATTAATGATGATATGGAAGAAATAGAGAATATGATAAAAATTCTTAGTAACTATAGTGAACAGATAATAGTTTCAACATTAAAATTAAAACCTGATTCTATTAAAAGAATTAAAGAGAAATTACCTGATATTTATGAAAAAATTATACCTCTTTATAAAGAAAAAGTTAGGGGAAATTTATATCTTGATAGTAATTACAGATATAAAATTATATCCAGTATCTATAATATTACAAAAAAATATAATATTTATTTTTCTTCCTGTAGAGAAGGTTTTGCGAAACTTAATACAAATGTTTGCGATGGAAGTGGTCTTATTAAAAATATTGTATAATTTAAAAACATGGATGACAGATTTAGAATAAAAAGAAGAAAAGAGTTTAAAGTTACATATAAAACTAAAAGATTTTTATTAATTATATCTATTTTTTTAATCTACCTTTTGTTTATCTTTTTCTTTTCACCCAGAGGTAAAATTTTAAAAGAAGGAATAAATGTCCCGCCTATGACTTCTAATATTGAAATTTTCAATGAAAAAATTATTTACTCTTCTTTAAAAACTCTTTATACCTTAGATAATAGTTTTTCTATAAATTTTCCTTATAATATTCTTAATTTTAAAGTTTATAAAGACAGAATTTATATATTATCAGACCATTTAACTATTATTAATTCAAATTTTAAAATTATAAAAGAAATTAAAAAAGAAGGTTATTTACCACAGGATATCTATTTTTTCAATAAAAATTTTTGTATAAGATGGGATGGAACTGAAAATTTAAAAGTTACTCTCACTTCATATGATATAAATAATTTCAAAGAAGTAAAAAATTTATCTTTTAATGAATTTTCATTTATGCCATTTATAACAATTTTCGATAATGGAAATAAGGTTTTAGTTTTTCAAAATGATGGTGATACCATGCTTTTAAATTTTTCAGGAGAAATATTGTGGCAAAAAAATGTTAGACCAGAAAATGTAATAGTTTTTGACCCTCATGGTGTTGTCAATGAAAAAATTGATAGAATAATTCTATACTGGAGAAGTTATGCATATAATAAAAACACAATTTTAGTATTAAATATGGATGGGGAAATAATAAAAAGTTATGATATAAAAAATAATATTAATGAACTTTTTTTAGATGAAAACAATATTTATTTAATTACAAAAAATGATGTAAAAATAATAACAAATAAAGTAATTCATAATGAATCAATACCATTTTATATTCCAGTTGATTCATTTTTTATTAATGACAATTTTATTAACATCTGGAAATTTGAAAATCTTACATCAAATTATAAATTTATTAAAATTAATAATAAAATAGTAATTTTTAGTGGGAATGTTAAAGATATGCTTATAGATGACGGTAAATTGTATGTTTTAATTGATTCAAAAATTTATAATATTGATATATATGATTGATGAAAAAAATATTATAGAAAAAATTATTAATGGAGATATTGATAGTTATTCAATTCTTATAAATGAGTATCAAAATGATATCTATTCATTATGTCTTTCAATTTTAAAAAATGTTGATGATGCAATGGATATGACACAGGAGGCCTTTTTGATTGCTTTTGAAAATATTAAAAATTTTAAAGGTGAAGCAAAATTCTCTACATGGCTTTATAGAATTGCTTATAATCTATGTGTGAACTATAAGAAAAGGCGAGGAGAACTTTTTATATTAGAAGATGAAGATGTATTTAATGTTGATATTGAAGATAAAACATCTTCAATTTGGGAAGAGATAGAAAAAGATGAAAGGATAAAAATGATAAACGAAGGTTTGAAAAGAATAAAAGATAGTGATAGGTTAATTATTGAACTCAAGGATATCAAAGGATTTTCTTATGAAGAAATCTCATCTATTTTGTCTCTACCTATGGGAACGGTTAAATCAAGATTATTCAGGGCAAGGGAAAATCTCAAAAAAGTGGTTGAAGATATTATGAAAAAAGGAAGTCTTGAAAATTGAAACAATTTTTTAAGATATCAATCTAAATTAAGGAATGGAAAAGAAAGATTATATATTCAATATTCACGAATTAATTGATTCTAATAAAGAAAAAGATGAGGTCATCTCAATAATAAAAGATGATGAATTCCTTTTTGATAAATATAAATCTCTATCTATTATGTTAAATGACCTTAAAAGTGTTGAGTTAGAAAAAATCCCGGTTGATCTAAATAAAAAAATCATTAAAAAAATAAAGTTAGAGAAAAAAAAGAGGGTTTTTTCTTTATCATTAAGTTTTGCGCTTACTGCTCTTTTCATATTTATTCTTTTTTTCCCTTTATCAAATAAAAAACAAAATAATGTTTTTCCGCTTATATTTAATAAACAATTTAAATATACAGTTTCTAACTATGTAACATTGAATAGTATAAATAATGTTGAACTTACTCTATATGTAAAAAATGATGAAATTGAAGAAAAAAGTGGCTATCTAAAAATACCAAAAGAAGAGTTTAATCTATTATATGAGACCTTAAATGAAAAAGGAGATTTGATAATAAATAAAATCGAAGGGAATGGAGAGAAAACTGATTATATAAATATAAAAATTAATTATAAAAATTATCCTGAAATATCCTTTATAAGTTTTATAGGTTCTATTTTGCCATATATTATAATTGCAATAATAGTAATTATTCCTTTTCCTTTTTTGATAAAAAGGTATAAAAAATGGAAATTTTCTTAAAATTTTTCTTACTTTTCACTCTTTTTATTAATACACAATATATAAAGGTTTCTTCAATTATTGATTTTTTATCAATTATGAATGAAGCACAGAATAAAAATTATATAGAATTAGAATTTTTTGAATTTCAAGAAAACAGTTTAAAACTTGAGGGATATATAAAATTTAAAATTATTGATAACAAAAATACAGAATTTCTTGACTTTCTAAAAGAAAAAAAAATTAATATAAAAGATTTGAATGAAGGAGAAAACACTCTATATATTTACGAAAATTATATAGTTCCAAAACCATCTGATTTTAAAACAAACTTTATCTATTCCTTTTATAATATAATTAGTTCAAAAATTTTTTATTTATTTATACTCCTTATTTCAATTTTTTATTTATTATTGTGGGGTCGGCTCTTTTAAAATAAATTTCTATCAAAAAATGCAAAAATTGTACCTGGTACATTTTTCGCATTTTATAATTTTTTTCTTTTAATTGTTGAAAATTATAAACTTGAAATGCATTCTGATGAAGAAAATAAAGAATACACAAAAATAGTACCGAGAATAATTCAAATTTTAAAATTCTATTTATAGTATTACAGTTAAAATATTTTAAATGTTTTCGTCTATGAAGTTTTTCCTTTTTATGAGGGGTTTTGAAATTTGCTTTAGAACATCAGGGTGCATTTTCCCCTCCTTAATCAATTGGAAGCCAGCAAGTTCACAATTTTCCAGTATCTTCTTTGTTTTTTTGTCATCAGGAACCATGTAGTCAGCATGAGGTCTCAGTACTGCTCCAGCAAACTCTATACTGAAATTAGAAGCAAGTTCCCTAGCTATATGAAGAACTGTACCGAAGTTGCCCATCTCCCACCAACCACAGGTTGAAACAAGAACAATCTTCTTTATTCTTACATCTTTGTGTAGAATAGCCCTTGTTCTTCCGTCTGGCATAGTTTTTAATACAGGGTTAATAAGTGGCATAATTAGTCTATTTAAAAATGATTGAAAATAGTCAGGTAAGGGTGCATATACTGGGGTTGCAAGAACAAGAATGTCTGCCTTACGGAGCTTTGGATAGAGCATATCCATATCGTCATTTTTGATTATGCACTTTCCTAAGGTCTCTTTTTTCCAGCAATAGAAGCAGCCGGTGCAAGGTTTTATATTTAATTTTTGCGAGTAGTATAGTTCTGTCTTTGCACCTGCTTTTTTTACGCCCTTAAGAAAAGCGTTGAGGATAAGTGCAGTATGTCCTCTTTCTAACCTTGCGCTTCCATTTATTGCAAATACATTCATCTTTGCCTCCTTATTTTATATCTGTGAATGACATATTGTTTCTTATGCCTTAATATAATAAAAAGCCCCCCTTCTGTCCACTTACATTTACAGGAAGGGAGCTTTTGGAAATTACCTGTAAGATTCGCCTTCAACTTTCGTCATTGGGTGCGGTCCATCGATTGGAAGTCCAGGAATTTGTTTGAGAATCTTGAGTATTGATTCAGCATCTTTTGCATCCCATTCACAGATTATTCTGGATACATTGCCCTTATTGTCTAGTTGAATCCATGAGCCAACCCAATATGCATCAGTATTGGATAGGGCCTTTGATGCTTTTCCAACTGGTTCAGCTTGAGCAACTGGCACAGGTGATGGCAGTGTATGAATCACTAAAAATTTTGCCATTTTCATTTACCTCCTTTCTTTAAAAATATAACTTCATATAGAAGATAAATTTTCTACTTCACAAAACTTTTACTAATTCTGTGCCGCGTTTTTAATAAAATTTTTTTAATGCAAAAACTGAAAAATAACAAAGAAAATGGAAAACTGTTTTCATAGCATAATATATGAATTTAACTTACTTTATATCTCTGCAGTCTCTGTTTATGATTTTTTCAATTCTTTCAGAATTTAATTCTTTCCAATTCATTTTCTTTTAGAGTGTCTCTTAGGGTAAAGAAGAACACTTCTCCTGAGTGTATCCGAAAGATTTTCCATAGATGCCCCAGTGGTTTTCCCGTTAATTGCTCAAGGAAAGTACCTTCTTCTGCACATTTTTTTTGTAATTCTAAATCATCTACAAACTCTACCTTTCCAGTCACTCGCATCTGTTTTGCATTGAGCAAATCCGGATTATTGTCATAGAAACATACCTCAACCTTTGGGTTAGATTTAAGTTGAATATAAACATTCTTAGGAGAAAGTATCCCAAAATAAAAGCCATTTTCATTGGCAAACCACAATGCTATGACCCTCACTCTTGGCTGGTCCCCATCTGTCGTTGCAACAAAACAAATGGAATTATCAGTCGCAAATTTGATACAATCCTGCAAATTCATTTTCTTACCTCCTTATAAAATTTACAATTATTTATTAATTCTTTATTTTTTATATTTAGTTATTATATTTTATATCTAAAAAAATTAAATTCAAATTTATATATAAACATACAATATATTTGAAAAATAAAATTTATAAAATAAAAAAAATATTTCTATTTCTTTATTTTTTTAATCAAATTCATATTCTTTAATTACTGAATAATTAATTATTCTATATAAATTATTTTTTTATTAAATCACAAAATAATTTTCAAAATTTCAAAACTATAAACTACAATATGTTTCTAATCAATTAACTTAATTTTATATATAGCCCAATAATTTTGAACATTTTTAAATTCATAAAGAATTATTGGATTTTCCAAAATGAGTGTTTTTTCAATAAACATTTTTGAATCTTTTACACCTTCAATTCTTGAAACACTTACCAAAACTTTTCCATCTTAAATCTACAAAGAATAGTTTTTTTGGAAAAAAGATAAGATTAATTTTTTTGGATTTAAGCGAGCAATGAAGAGCCGAAGGTTCTTAACCGAAATAAACAAAAAGATACTACATTATTTAAAATTAGGGAATAATCCTGAGACTTGAATTATTTATTTTAATTAATATAATTTTTTTATGAAGATTATCTGGGCACCATGGAGAATAAAATATATAAATGAATCAAAAAGAAAGAAGAGTTGTTTTATATGTGAAATCATTAATGATAAAAAGGATGAAGAAAATTTAGTCTTGTATAGAGGAAAAAATACAATCATTCTTATGAATAAATTTCCATATAATTCATCTCATATAATGATATCTCCGATAAGACACATCAAGAATTTATATGATCTAACACAGGAAGAGTTTGAGGAGATATTTCAACTTATTGCAAAATCTCAAAAAATAATTGAAGATTTATATAAGCCTGATGGCTTTAATTTAGGAGTAAATATAGGTAAAGCAGCAGGAGCCGGAGAGGAACATATTCACTTTCATCTTGTGCCAAGATGGTTTGGGGATACAAATTTTATGACAGTTTTCAGTGAAATAAGGGTAATGCCTGAATCAGTAATTAATATATATAAAAAATTAAAAGAGGCTTTTATTGAGAGTAATAGGTGATTTTCATATACACTCAAAATATTCAAGAGCAACAAGCAAGGATATGGAGATTCCTTCAATATCAAAATGGGCGAAAATCAAAGGTATAAATCTTGTTGGAACTGGAGATTTTACTCATCCTGATTGGTTAAAAGAGATCAAAACCTACCTTAAAGAGTATGAAGAAGGAATATATAAATATGATGATGTTTATTTTATTCTTTCAGTAGAAGTAAATCTGATTTTTTCTTTTAAAGGGAAATCAAGAAAAGTTCACATCTGTCTTTTATCTAAAAGCATAGAAGATGTGGAGAAATTAAATAAAGTTTTTTCAGAATATAGTGACCTATCAATAGATGGAAGACCAATACTGCCTCTTAACTGTATTGAATTTACAAGATTGGTAAAAGATGTAACACCTGATACATTTATCTACCCAGCCCATGCATGGACACCATGGTTTGGAATTTTTGGTTCAGTTACGGGCTTTGATTCTCTTGAAGAAGCATTTGGTGATGAAATAAAATATATAAATGCAATTGAAACAGGTCTTTCCTCTGATCCACCAATGAACTGGCTTATCTCAAAACTTGATAATATTGCTCTTCTTTCAAATTCAGATGCACACTCTCCATCACATCTTGGAAGAGAAGCGAATGTTTTTAATATTAATTTAAATTACTTTGAACTTATTGATTCAATTATTAAAAAGGATAAAAATAGATTTTTATTCACAATAGAATTTTTTCCTGAAGAGGGTAAATATCACTTTGATGGCCATAGAAATTGTGGAATTTCAATGAGCCCAGAGGAATCAGTAAAAATAAAAAATATATGTCCTAAATGTCACAAACCAATGACACTTGGAGTTTTACATAGAGTCTATGAATTAAAAGATAGAGAGAAAGTTGAAAATAAAAATTTTATTCCATACAAAAGTGTAGTTCCTTTGATGGAGATAATATCTCAAGCACTTGAAAAAAATGAGAATTCAAAAGTTGTTCAGGATGAATATTCTAAAATTATTGGAAAATTTGAAAATGAGTTTAATGTTTTAATATTTTTACCAATAAATGAAATGGCAGGAAAATTAGATGAAAGAATTTTAAAACTAATTAAAAATATGAGAGAGGGGAAAGTAGTAAAAAAACCTGGTTATGATGGAGAATTTGGAAAAATTGAGGTTGTTTTTGAAAGGGAAGAGGAAAAACCACCGTCACTTTTTTAATTTTCATATCTTAAATCAAATTATATCTTTTTATATTATGTTAAAATTAATCTTGGAGGTGTAAAATGAAAAAATTGTTAGTTGTAACACTTTTAGTAATGATCTCTTTTCTTGTTTTTACGGGATGTAAAAAAACACCAAAAACTTTAAAAGTTGGAACATCAGCAGATTATCCACCATTTGAGTATGTCGATGAAAAAACAGGTGATTTTATTGGTTTTGACATGGATTTAATAAGGTTGGTTGGTAAAAAGGCTGGATATGATGTAGAAATTGTTAATATGGATTTTGATTCAATTATTCCTTCTCTTGAAAAGAAAAAAATTGATGTTGCTATTGCCTGTATGACAATAACTGAAGATAGAACAAAAATTGCTCCTGCCATACCATATTGGGATACAGGTCAATCTATAATTGTAAATGGCAATAGTGCCTATAAACCATCATCTTTAGGAGATTTAACAGGAAAAAAGGTCGGTGTTCAGAAAGGAACAACTGGTGAAGAAATTTTAGATAAAGGGATTGAAAATAAAGAAACTCAACCACTTGAAGTTAGAAGATATACATCTGTAATATTAGGAATGTTAGATTTACAGAATGGAGCAATTGATGCAATGATTATAGATACACCTGTCGCTAATTTATATGCAACTAAATATAATTATGTGGTTACAACAGAACTTGCTCCTGAAACTGCTGGTATTTTTGTTGATAAGGATAATCAAAAACTTTTTAATGATTTGAAAAAAGCACTTGATGAAATTAAAAAAGGCAAAGAGTGGCAGGATTTAGTGGCAAAATATTTCTCAGGTGAATAAATTGTTTAATGAAAATTTTTGACTTCTCTGTCTTCTCAAATATCAATGCAATCAAATATATACTTAGTGGAACTTTCAACACAATTTTTCTAACACTCACTGGAATAGGAATAGGGTTTGTTTGTGGAAGTTTATTAACATTTGGGGAGGTTTATCTACCCTCCCCTTTTAATCATATTTTCAGAATATTTGGTGAAATTTTAAGAGGAATACCATTAACTGTTCTTTTTTTAATTCTTTATCTTGGTTTTAATCTTGGAACTCTAACTTCAGCAATTGTTGGTCTTGGAATAAGAAGTGCAGCATATCAAAGTCAAATTTTTAGATCATCTCTTGAAGCAATACCTCATGGTCAATTGCTTGCAGCATTAAGTATTGGTTTAAAAAAGGGTGAAGTTTTTCTCTATATTTTACTTCCACAGGCAATAAAAATAATGATTCCATCATGGAGCAATGAGTTTATAACTCTTTTAAAAGATACCTCAATTGCATTTGTCCTTGGTATAACTGAAATTATGACAAGAGCAGAATTAATTTCAAGATCTATTGGAAGATACTTTGAGATTTATATTTTTATCGCTGCTATCTATTTTCTTATGGTTAGAGGCTCAAACTATATATTAAATTTAATATATGAAAAAAATAAAATTCCTGGACTTGGTAACCGCTGATATTTTAATATACTTTTACTCATATTATAAGGAGAAAAGATGAAGGAAGTTTTAAAGGTTATTGATTTAAAGAAATCTTATGGAAAAAATGAAGTTTTAAAAGGAATAAGTTTCACTATAAATGAAAATGATATTAAAGTTATTATTGGACCAAGTGGTGGAGGAAAAAGTACTTTACTTTATTGTATTAATTTCCTAACAAAACCTGATTCAGGGAAAATTTTTCTTGATGATATTGAAATAACTTCTCCTGATACAAACTTACCAAATGTGAGAGAGAAAATTGGTTTTGTTTTTCAACATTTTAATCTTTTTATGCATTTAAATGCTTATGAAAATGTTTTAATGGGACTTGTTAGAGTTAAAAAAATGAAGTTAAATGAAGCAAAAGAGATTGTAGAAAATTCTTTAAATCTTGTTGGAATAGATAAAAAATTATGGAATCTTTTTCCTGCTCAACTTTCTGGAGGACAGCAACAAAGAGTCGCAATAGCAAGAGCAATAGCAATGAACCCAAGAATAATTCTTTTTGATGAACCAACAAGTGCACTTGATGTTGAACTTATTGGTGAGGTTTTAAAAGCAATAAAAAATCTTGTAATGAAAGGTATGACTATGTTACTTGTTACTCATGAGATAGAATTTGCAAAAGATGTCGCTAATGAAATCATTTTTCTTGATAACGGTATTGTGCTTGATAAAGGAACACCCGAAGAGATGATCTTAAATCCAAAAAATGAAAGGATTAAAAAATTTCTTGGAATAATTGCCAAGGAAAAAGAAAATGTTTGAATCGTATTTAAAAATATTTGAGAAATATGGACCTATAATTCTATCTGGCTTAAAATTAACAATATATATAACTATAATTTCAATAATATTTGGACTTTTCTTAGGACTTATTTTAGCAATTTTAAAAATTTATGGTCCAAAAATATTGAAAATACTTTCTTCTTTTTACATAGAAATTATTAGAGGAACTCCAATGGTTGTTCAATTATTTATAATTTATTATGGAATTCCATCAACTGGTTTGATTAGATTTTCACCATTTTTTGCTGCAATCTTAGGAATGGGATTAAATAGTGCTGCTTATCAGGCAGAATATTTCAGAACTGCTTTTAATGCAATTCCTGTTGGTCAGAGTGATGCAGCATTAAGTATTGGAATGAATAGATGGAAAGTTATTTTATATATCTTATTACCTCAAGTAATTAGAATAACCATCCCAGCATGGACAAATGAATTAATAGCACTAACTCAATATTCAAGTTTAGCAATGATATTAACTGTTATGGAACTTACAAGTGTTGGAAAATTTATTGGAAGTAAAACTTTTATGTATATTCAATCTTTTACTATAATAACTGTTATCTATGTTATCCTATCAATAGTTTTCACAAGATTAATGGTCTATTTTGAAAAAAGATTGGCAATACCAGGAATCTCAGTTGTAAGAGGAAGAGGTTCTTTATTTTAATAAACTCACTAAAAATATTTTTATAAAATTTCTATCTATACTCCATTTAAAATTAGGAGTTTATAACTTCTAATTATCAATTTCATAAATAAATACATTTGAACCTTCAAGACCACTAATCACTTTACCCTTTTTTAAATCTATAACGCATAAAACCCTTCCAGAAAATGAATCTATTTTGGCATATATTACAGCAAATTTATATCCATTTGAGAATCCAAATCCATTAATATCAATAATTTCTATTTTTGAAATATCAAAAAAGGTTTGATAATTCGAAAGGAATTTTTTAAAAATTTCGATTGCTTGATATCTCTCTTCATCTGTAAGAGATATAGATTTGGCTTCTTTGATTTTTATAACTTCGCCTTTCTTTACATCAATAGAAATTTCTCTTATCAATGATGTTTTAATTATTTTATCATCTTGAGGAATAGTGTCTTCATAAATAATAGTAAAAACAGATGCAATATTACCGTTAACCGAAATATCTTTAATATTTACATTTTGATGTAACTCTTCCATTATAACTTTCTGAGCAATCTGTTTTGCATTTAAAACTTTAATCTTTGGTATAATAACTAAAGCAGATAAAATACTCATTGCAATTATTATAACTATTGTTACATATACAATCTTTGTTTTGAAATTTTTCATAATTATCAATCTCCTTTCATCTTGAATTTTGAAGAAAGGATTTCTCACTTTTTTAATTAATTCTTCTTCAGAGCGAAGTAAAGTTTCTTCATCAGGTTCTGGAACCTTAATTTCTTTTAGTAGTTCTAATAATTCTTCTTTTTTCATTCTATCTCCTCCTTCTCCTGAATTAGGAGAGAAAAAATGGCCATCTTTTACCTCCTATAATAATGGCGCAAAATTTCTAAATCTGTTACATCACTTTCTAATTCTTTTTTCAAAGTTTTAAGTGCTCTATATAATAACACTCTTACTCCCACAGGTGTTTTATGCATAATTTCACATATTTCTTTTGTTTTTCTATTTTCAAAGAATTTTAAAATTATTATCTCTTTATAATTTATTGGAAGAGAGTCAAGGTGTTTAAGAATAATTTTGTAGATATTTAATTCTTCTTCTGGGTCATCTTGATATAAAGGAGTGGGTAAAGATTTTAACATTTCTTCTGTTAATTCAACAAATCTCTTTTCTTTCCTGTAATGATCTATTATAAAACTTTCAGCAATTCTTAAAAGCCAAATGATAAAAGGGGCTTTATTTTTAAAAGAAGGAAGATGTTTCAAAGCATAAAGAAATACTTCCTGAGTGATATCTTCAGTTAGATCCCTATTTAATGTTCTTTTATAAATAAAACTATAAACTTCCTTATAGTGAAGGCGTATAAGTATCTCTGCTGCTTCTCTATTATTTAATGCCTCTTCTATCAGTTTATTCTCATTCATCTTTTCATTTATTCTAATAATATAGGCGTAAAATAAGTAAAATTGTTACATTTAAATTACCTCATTAATAATATACGGAATAGTCCATAAATTGATTTAAAAATTTGATTTAATAATGTTTAAAAAATAGATTTTTAAAAAGATAATTTTAATTTATTCTTCGCCCCAGATTTTATATTCAATTATCTTATCAAGATCAAGTTCTGGAAGTTTTACATAATAAGAAAAAGAATCTAAAACTGCCTTGAGTGGTATAAGACCAACAAGTTCGCTCTCTTTTATGTAAGTTCCATATCTTTCTGCTTCCATTTTCACAATCTCATAAACTCTATATAAAGGCAATTTCTTAAAATTTAAAATATTCATAGAAACCTGTGCGCAATTTTTATCTTCAAGATAAAAACCTTTTGCTTGAAGATACATCAAGCCTCCAGATGATTCTCTTATTGTTTTTGCGATTTTTTCTGCAATAGATGTGTCATTTGTTGCAAGATTTATATTGTAAGCAATTAAAAACTCTCTTACACCAATAACCGTTGCTCCAGCAGTTGGATGAGGTTGTGGGTCTCCAATATCAGGAAACCAATTTTCTTCTTTCATTTTTTCTTTAAGTCCTTCGAATTCACCTTTTCTTATGTTTGGTAATTTTCTTCTCTCTTCATTTGTTGCTGATTCTGCATAAAAATATACAGGAACATTTAATTCTTTCCATATTCTATCGCCAAGAATTTTTACATAATTATTCAACTCACTTTTTGTAATACCACTTATTGGAACCAATGGTATAACATCAACTGCGCCAATTCTTGGATGCTCTCCTTTATGTTTATTTAAATCAATAAGTTCAACTGCTTTTTTAGTAAAAAAGAAAAGACCTTCAACAACCTCATCTACATCACCAATCACAGTAACAACTGTTCTATTATGACTCTCATCAGAAGAGACTTCCAGAATTTTAACTCTTTCAAATTTTTTAAATTCATTAACTATTTCATCTATAACATCTTTATTTCTCCCTTCACTAATATTAGGTACACTTTCAACAAGTTTTTTCATATCTCCTCCTATTTTTTATCTTATCATATTTTTCTTTTGATTTATTGAGTTTTTATTTTTTGTCCTGATATACTTTAATTATGAAAAAAATATCTTTTTTTAAAAGAAAAATAAATAATGGTGTTGTTCTTTTAGGAGGAGGAGCAAGAGGTCTTGCTCATATAGGTTTTTTGCAATCATTAAAGGAGAATAAAATTAAAATTGACCTTATTTGTGGAACTTCAATGGGAGGTATTGTTGGTGGTTTATATGCTTATGGTTATGAACCACAAGAACTTAAAGAAATGGCAATAAATTTTGACTATAAATCTCTTATGAATTTGCCAAAAATCCCATTCAATATAAAAACAAAGAATATTTTCGAACTGATAGTTTTAACCTCTTATTCAAAAATAGTTAAAAAAGATGAAGAAGAGGATAAAATAGAAAATATTTTAAAATCATTAACAAAAGAAGAGAGTATTGAAAATTTAAAGACAAAATTCTTTTGCGTAGCAGCAGATTTATTAAGTGGGAAAGAAGTTATTTTTGATAGAGGTCCTCTTTATAAAGCATTAAGAGCAACAATGTCTTATCCATTTATATTTGAACCAGTATATTATAACAAAATGCTCCTTATTGATGGAGGTGTTGTTGATAATGCTCCTGTCTTATTAGCAAAAAAATTTGGTTCCCAGAAAATTATTGCTGTAGATATTCATATTCCAATAAAAAGAGAAAAAAAGGATAAATTTCAAAATGATTTTACAAAATTAAAAAGAATTTTTGAGATGATGTCAGAAAAACTTGTTGATATTAATCTATCAATGGCAGATTATGTTTTAAAAATTGATATAGAAAAAGAAACCTTTGATTTTTCTGAAACAGAAGAGATAATAAAAATAGGAAAAGAAAAAACCGATGAAAAAATTTCAGAGATAAAGAAAATTTTAAGTTAATTTCTAAGGAGAAACCTTCTTTATCTCATTTATTATTTCTTCTATTCTTTCAAGTTCTTTTCCTGCTAATGAATAATTTCCCTCTCCACTATATTTTTTATAGTTTGATATTGATTCTGAAAGAAGTGCTAATAATTCATTGAGATTTTTTTCTTTTATCACTATTTCACCTTTTATTAGTTCTTTAATTGCACTCTGTGTATCATCTCCCCATTTTACATTTTCAAGAGAAGCGCATACAACTTTTTTTAATTGTGGTATTTTCCCTTGAGTTGCCTGAAGGTATATTGGTTCAACATAAAGAATAGAACTATCAAGAAGAAGAAATATTGTATTACCTCTAATAACTTGAGAACCCTGCTGATTCCATAAACTTAATGTCTTGGAAATCTCTGCATCTTGATCTACTCTTGCTTCAAACTGAAGTGGTCCATATATTAATGTTTCTTTTGAAAATTGGTAAATAATGACATCTCCATAATTATCTTCATCACATCTACCTACAAAAAGTGCTATGAGATTGCTTTTTCCAGTTGGAGTCATAGGTAAGATATTCACAAATTCAATTTTTTTATTTATATTCATAAAAATAAAATATGGAATTATATCTTGAGTTTGTGATATATACTTTTCTTTTGCCTTATCCCATCTATCCTCTTTGTTATAGAAAACTTCAACATCCTTCATATGATAATCTCTTAAAATATATGATTGTATTTCAATAAGATCATCAGGATATCTTAAATGTGATTTTAAATCTTCTGGCATATCATTAAAACTTAAAAATAGATCTGGATATATTTTTTTGTAAACATTTATAAGAGGATCTTCTTCATCTATAACATAAAATTTTGTCTCGCCAGTATAAGCATTAATTATGCACTTTACAGAGTTTCTAATATAGTTAATCGGAATATCTCCATAATTTATTCTTTCAGAATATGGAAAATAGTTTGAAATTGTGAATGCATCTAAAATCCAGAATAAATTTCCTTTAGAATCTATAACTACATATGGATCATATCCATAAAGCAAAAATGGTGCAATCTTATCTGCTCTTTCTAAAATATTTCTATAATATAAAATTCTTGAATCTTTATTTAAATATTTAGATAAAAATATATTTATATCATTAAATTTCACTGAAAAAAAGAATCTTTTTATAAAAGAATCAATTTCAACTCCACTCTTTTCTTTGTATGTTGTAAAAACATTCTCATCTCCTTTTGGATAATCAAACTCCTCAGTTAATGTATTTACGAATATATAATTATTTGTCAATTCTCCAAAATATATTTCAGGTCTTTCAATCTTTATATTAAATTTTTCATATTTTGGTGGAATATCTTTAATATATAAATTAGGAAGTCCTTCATTTGTTACTTCATTTACTGGATTCATACAAACCCCATAACCATGTGTAAATTTTAAATGTAAATTCACCCAACTCTTTGAATCAGAAGTTAAAAGATTTTGGTCAAGTTCTCTTGCTGAAATCATAACTTCTCTCAACTCATTTTCAATAATGTATCTATCAATGTCAACATCATAAAATCTATAATATGGTCTTATACCCTGTATTTCTTTATATGTATCATTAAGTGCTCTTGTATCCCAGATTCTTGCACTTTTTATCAATTCAATATTTTCATTTATAGTATCTTCATCAATATTTTTAACTTCTGGTATCTGGACAAACTTAAATTTATCAAGACCATAAGCCATATTAGTATATTTAATATTATATGAAAGATAATCTTTCTCTTTTTCAAGTTCATTTGGATTTACAGAAAATCTCTGATAAAGATTTGGAATAACTGAATAGAAAATTAAAATTAGAATTAAAAGTATAGAAATTGGTATATAATAGACTTTTTTCAATTTAAAATAGATTTTTCCAGTAAAGAACATTAAATAAATTGAAAGAATTACTAATAGTACTATTATTACATAATAAACAGGAATTCTAATGTGTAAATCAGTGTATCCTATTCCAAAAACTGCTCCTCTTTTTGTAAAAATTAAATTATAAATTGCAAGATAAGTTTTGAATGCAACAATTAATATGAAAATTGAAAATATTCTTATTATTTTATTCCTTATCTCTTCATCTCTTACCTTTATAGATAAAACATATTTAACTCTTATAATGACGAGGAAAAATATTATTGAAAAGAAAAGAATAAAACCAGTAATTGAAAGAAGGAAATTGGATAAATCATTTAAAAATGGAAATGTGAAAAGATAGAAAGATAAATCTTTATTTAATATTTCTGTTCTTATGTTTGTGTTATATCTATTTAAAAAAAGTAAAATATTATTATAATTCAGATTTTGGATGAATGTGAAAAATAGAGATGAAATTAAAATAATCAAAAAATAGACTAATTTAAAAATCCTTTTTTCCTTTTTTCTTTCTGGAGTTTCAAAAGGGGTTTTAATATATTCAAATTTTGTAAGAAAATATAAAATCAAAAAAGTGATAACAAAAACTGATAAATATATTCCTGATTTATAAAAAAATCTAATTAGAAATACATTTTGATAACCTAAACTTGAGAAAAAGTAATAATCAACAAAAATTGAAGATAAAGAATAAAGTATAATGAATATTAAAATTGGTATAAATATAAATGGGATAATGAAAAATTTGAATGAAAGTTTTTTTATAGATAATAATAAAATAAAAAATATTAAAAAAATTATTAAAAAAAGAATTACACTCATTAGTAAACTCCTAAATCTCTTAATTTTTCTTCATTATAACCAAGATAATGACCAATTTCATGTAATAAGACTTTTTTTATTTTTTCTTCGATAGGAATACCCTCCATATAAGCAACTTTCTCTATCTCATCTTTATATAAAACAATTTTATCAGGAAGAATAAAATTATAACCCATTCCCCTTTTCATTAAAGGAACACCTCTATATAAACCAAGAAGATATCCTCCGTCTTTCTCTTCAACTGTTATCTCAAGATTATTCAATGACTCTTTAATCCAATCAGGTAAATTATTATATATCTCTTCAACTTTTTCTATAAATTCCTTAATTTCCATATATTAATTATAAATTAATATTAAAGAATAACAAATCAAGTTAATTTTTGAGTCTCTCTTCTTCTTTTAAAAATTATATATATTATATAGATTAAAATTGAAAGAATTAATAATGATAAAAATGCAATATAAATTTCATCTAAATATGGTTTTATAACATTCCTGTATTCACCGAAAAAATATCCCAAAAGAGTTAAAAATGAAACTACAACTATATCACCTAAAAAAGAAAATATTGAAAAATTTATTAAATTCATTTTTAAAATTCCGGGAACAATTGTTATATATTGTCTTATCGTCGGAATAAATCTTGTAAGAAATACAGCGTATATTCCAAATTTTTTAAACCACTCTTCGCCCCTATCTATCATCTCTTCTTTAATTCTGAAAAATTTACCATATTTAATTAAAAATGGTCTTCCAATTTTATATCCAATAAAATAATTTATTATCGAACCACATAAACTTCCTAAAGAACCAAAAATTATTACAAGAAATAGGTTGAAACTACCTTTTGAAGCAAGATAACCAGCAGGAATTATAAAAACCTCTGATGAAATTGGAATTATTGAACCATTTAGAACCATTGCTATAAAAAGTCCAATATATCCCATATTATTAACAAAGTTTAAAATAAAATGTAAAATATTACTCATCTTTTTAATTATATATAAATTTTATAAACAATTCTTTGTGAATTCTTTGTGATAAAATTTTTATAAACTGATTTTTAAAGGAGGAATAGATGAAGGCTATTAAAAATATTTCAATTTATACTGGTGGGGAAAATCCTCTCTTTATTAAAAATGGAATAATTATCTGGGATGAGGATAAAATAAAAAAAATATCTGAAAATTATTTTGATGAAAAAAATTTTAAAGGTGAAATAATTGATGGAAATGGTAAATTATTAATTCCTGGATTTATAATTGCACATGACCATTTATACTCTGCTCTTGCAAGAGGAATGGGTATTAAAAATGGAAATCCAAGAAATTTTTACGAAATTCTGAATAAACTCTGGTGGAAACTTGACCTTGCATTAAATAAAGAATCTATTTATTATTCAGCATTAATAGGTATAATTGATGCCATAAAATCTGGTGTTACAACAATAATTGATCACCATGCAAGTTTTGGTTATATAAATAATAGTCTTGATGAGATTGAAAAGGCATCAATAGAAATGGGTATAAGAATATCAACCTGTTTTGAAGTATCAGATAGATGGGGTTTAGATAAAGCAGAAGAATCTATAAAAGAAAATTTGAGATTTATTGAGAAAAATTTATATAGAAAAGATGGAATGGTTATTCCAACATTTGGTCTTCATGCTCTATTCACAATTAGTGAAAAAACATTAAAAGAGTGTGCAGAAATGGGGAATCAATATAAAATTTCATTTCATACACATCTTGCAGAAGATAGATTTGATAGAGATTATAATTTAAAATTTTACAATTTATCTCCGATTGAAAGGTTATTAAAAGAGAATATGTTAAATTATAAAACACTCTTAATACATTGTGTTCATATTGATGAAAAGGATAAAGAAATTATAAAGGAAAAAGATTCTATAGTAATTCACAATCCAGAATCAAATATGAACAATGCTGTTGGACTTCCTGATGCTTTTGAAATGTTAAATAATGGAATTCTTGTCGGTCTTGGGACAGATGGATTTACTCAAGATATTTTTAGAGAAGCACAGGTATTGTATATTGCTCATAAACATAATAAAAAAGATTCAAATATTGGGTTTTCAGAATCAAATAAAATTATATTTGTAAATAATCCAAAAATTATAGAAAGAATTTTTGGTTATCAAACAGGAGTAATAAAAGAAGGAGCAAAAGCAGATTTTGTTCTTTTAGAATATACCCCACCAACTCCATTGAATGAAAATAACTTTTTTGGTCATTTTATATTTGGACTTTCAAGTAGATTTGTTAGTGATGTTATAATAAATGGAAATTTTGTTTTAAAAGAAAGAGTTTTTACAAAAATTGATGAGAAAAAGATTTTAAAGGAGAGTGAAGTGGTCGCTAAAAAACTTTGGGAGAGGTTTGAATCTATATAGATGACAGTTATTAAAATAGTAATTGTTTTCATTATTATAATTTTTTTAATTCAAAAAAAGGTTGGCCCCGGAATCTCTTTAATTATTGGAGCAACATTACTTGGTATTATATACCCGATAAATTTAAATCAATTATTTAATATTTTTTATAAAACACTTACTTTAAAGGATACAATTGAATTGATAATAACTCTTATTCTTATATATTTTTTTTCCTTTTTTCTTCAAGGAAAAGAGATTCTATCTAAAATGATTAAAAATCTTGATGGTATTTTTCCAAATAAAAAACTTACAATTTTCTTATCATCTTCTCTTATTGGTTTGCTTTCAATGCCAGGAGGAGCACTTTTTTCAGCACCACTTGTTGACACTTTAACAAAAGATATAGATACACCAAATGAAAGAAAGGCATATATGAACTACTGGTTCAGACATGTTCTTGAAGGAACTTTTCCAACTTATCCAGGAATAATTCTTGCAGCAAAATTTTTAAATGTAACTATCAGGACTGCTCTCCTTGCACATATTCTAATTCCTTTTGTTTTGATTTTAATTGGTTTTATAATTGGTTTTAAAGGAATTGAAATTAAAAATAACTTTAAAAATGATGGTAATTTTTTTGAATTTTTAAAATATTTTTCGCCAATTCTTCTAATCCTTTTTTTGATTTTATTTTTTAATCTTAATATTATATTCTCTATATTAATATCTCTTTTACTTTCCTTCTTTTTCATAAAGCCATCTCATAGTGAATTAATTAAATATTTAAAAAAATCTATATCACTTGACAATATTTTTCTACCTATTGGTGTTTATTTTTTCAGAAATCTACTCAACACTGGAATAGCAAATGATATATCAATTTCACTATTTTCATTGAATATTCCATTTTTTCTTGTTATTTTTTTAATGCCATTTATCTCATCTTTAGTAACAGGTCTCACATCAATGGGAGTTGCCATATCATACCCAATAATATTAAATCTATTTTATCCAGGTGGAAATTTATCCTATGCCTTAATGGGACTAGCATATAGTGGAGCAGTTTGTGGAATTTTATTTTCACCACTTCACCTCTGTTTGATTGTAACAATTAATTATTTCAAATGTGAACTCTCAAAAATATATAAAAATCTTACAATATCTGTTGCTTTATCATCCTTTATTTTAATCTTATCTTATATGATTCTTTTTAAATTAAAATTTTAAGGAATCTTAATACCAATTTTTGTAACTTCAATTTCTATTTCTTTTAGGTCTTCATATAAAAATGGTATGGAAACAGATATTTTTTCTCCAATTTTTGGTATTGTAAAATATGTATTTTGTTTTTCTGCAAAAACTGGGTAGATTTTTCCTCTTATTTCAATTTCTGAGACTTTTTCTGGATTTATTAAAATATGAGGGACTGTTGCTTCCATTATATAATTATAAGCCCAGTGGTTTTCAGTAACATCTTTAAAAGAATTCAAATTTCCAAAATTTATACCACCTCTTCCAATACCTTTAAGAAGTAATGTCAAAAATTCTGCTCTTGTTATTCCATTATCACCCTTAAATGTTCCATCTTTATAACCACTTATAATTCCATTTTTATAAACTGCTCCGATTATTCCTTTAGCCCAATATCTATTATCAATATCTTTAAAATAATCACCATAATCCTCTTTTAAATTTAGAATTTTAAATATTATTGCACATGCTTCAGATCTTTTTAAAATACCTTCAGGGATAAATTTGCCATCTGGATAACCATCCATAAATCCATTAGATATAACACTCAATATAAATTCTTTTCCCCAATAATCATCCTTTATATCTTTTGGTAATTGAACATTAGATGCTCTTGAAAGAAGAAAAGTATTAGAAAGAATTACTGCAACCTCTGATCTTTTTACAAAATTATCTGGTCTAAAAGTATTATCAGGATATCCACTGATTATTGGGTTGTGATATATTTTTAAACACTCAATTTTTATATCTTTTTTAATTGAAAGATTATCAATAGATATTTCAAAATTATTTATTGTATCACAACCATCTGTCGCTCTGAATATCAATTCAACTTTTTTCTCCTCATTAACACCTATTCTATCCAATGTTATTAAATAATTTTCACCTTTTGATGAATCTGAAATTAATCTGAAATTTTGAGGTATTTTAACATTCAATTTTTTATCTATTGCTTCTTTTGTCCCTATATTTTTAATGAAAATTTTCATTTCAAAGTTAGAATATAGTTTAACTGAATCGACCATCTCAACTCTTAAAGAAAGATTTTCTCTTCCCTCTCCTTTTATAGAAATATTTATATCTTTTTTTATTTCACCTATATCTAAAGATGATAAACTTAAAGAAATTTTTACTATTTTGTCATCAATTGTAATTTTTGTTTTAAGAGTTAAAAGTAAATTAATTTTTTCATTTTCTTTTAAACTATCTATATTTAAATAAAAAGTTCTATCTTCTTTTTTAAAACTACCAATATCTGAATTTATAAAATCAATTGTCTCTGGGATAAAAATTTTTAAAAGCAAATTATTAGCAAAATAATTTCCGCTATTTTTAACTTCTATTGGTAGATTAAAAATAGAATTTGATTGAGTATTTATATTTTCTAATGTTGAAACTGAAATAAGGGGTTTTCCTGTAATAGTGAATTTTGTCTCTTCATCATTAACAAAACTATCTGGCACTCCATCATCAACTCCATCTTCATCGCTTTTCTCTATAATCTTCAATCCTTCTAAAGGTGAATATTCAATTTCTCCCTGCAGTGAAAATGTTAAATTAATATCAATATTTTCTGGAATTGAAAAAGAAAATTTTATATTTTCGCTTGAATTTTTTGCAACGAAAATTTTATCAATTATTATTTCATTATTCTCAATTTTATAAATTGAATTCTTTGGGGATAATGAAATTTGAATATCTTTAAATTGATTTGGTATTTTAATTCTAAATTTTATATTACTACTATCTTCATCTCCAGAATTTTTAATAGTTGAAATAAACTCAATTTTACCTCCTCTTTCACCACCAGATGATTTTTTCAATGTTAAATCAAGAAATTGTGCTTTTTCAGTAACCAATATCTCTGAAAATTCTGAACTATTTCCATTATTATCAGTAAAATTAACTAAAAAATATTTCTGTTTTAAATCAAGTTCAGTTGGTATATAAAAATTGTTTAAACCATTTTTAACCTCTTTTTCTCCTAAAAATGTCTCACAATTTGATTTCTCTAAACCACTCATAAAAACTTCAACTTTTCCATCATTTTTACTATTCACTGATAAAATGAGTGATTTTCCAAAAATCTTTGAAAGAACTATTTCTGGTTTTTCAACTTCATTATTACTACCATTTAAAATAATATTGAAATTATTGCCGATCATAATATTTTTTGAAAATCTATTTTTTGAATTACTTTTTTCATCAAAATATATTCCATATTTATTATTCAAAAAATTGTTCTCACTTATCAAATTACCATCACATCCATTGAAAAATCTAATTGAATAATTATTTTCACTGAAAATATTTTTGTAGATTGAGTTAAATGATGATGAAAATTCGAAATTAATTCCTTTGTCATTTTTATTAAATTCGTTCTCATAAATTAACGAACCAGTTCCATAATAAAGATGAATACCATTAACATTATTTATAAATTTGTTTTTATAAATATCATTTTTTTGATTAAAACTATCTCTTAAGAATATTCCATCTTCATTATTTTCAAATGTATTATCATGAATCTTATTTACTAAAGAGTTATAAAAAACTCTTACTCCAACTGAAGAGTTTTTGAAACTGGAATTTTTTATTTCATCATTTGATGAAAAATAGAATCTTATACCAAAATTTATTTTTTCAAATGAAGAATTGTCTACTATATTATAGTTTGAGTAATAAAAATATACTCCATAATTTAAATTTTTCAAATTAATATTGTCAATTTTTACATTACTTGCCTTAAAAAGATGAATCCCAGTATCTCCATTTTCAATTTTTACATCCCTTATCACTCCTTTTACACTCTCAACTCTTATATAATCTGTATATTTGAAATTTTTTAAATATATTCCATTTATTTCGAAATTATCATATTTAAATTTAAAAAAAGAGTCTGATGTTATATAAGACCCATCAATTAATATTTCAGGTCCATCTGGATTCAAATCTCCAAAATTCTCTTTTTGAGATAAACCATCTATTGTTATTTTTTTATTTATCTCTGGTAGATTATTTCTTGGAGTTATTGTCCAGAATTTTCCATTAAAATTTTTATCTTCTTTTGGAATATTAAATTTAATAACTCCTCCATTTTCTGATGCTTTTTCAAATGCCCAAATAAATGAACCTTCACCAGATGGGTTCGTATTTGTAACATAAAATTCCTGTGTACCAAAAGTTAAATTAAGATGAAAAAAAATGAATAAAATAATCAGAAAAATGAAAATTCTTTTCATAAAATTCTCCTTTCAAAAACTCTAAATTTTATTTTACCTCAAAACCCTATAAAATAAAAAAGCCCCGAGAAATCGGGGCTTTTTAAGAAACTTCTTTATATTAAGAAAGTTTCTTTACATTCTTAGCTTGTGGACCCTTCTTACCATCCTGCACTTCAAACTCTACAGGATCTCCCTCTTTTAAACTTTTAAAACCTGAACCCTCAATGGCAGTGTAATGTACAAAGACATCTTCTCCACCATCATCTCTTGTAATAAACCCATAACCCTTTGAAGAGTCGAACCATTTTACTTTACCTTTAATCATGCTAATGTTGCCTCCTAAATTTATTGAATAGTACCATTTAGGTACTCTTGAAGAGTATCACAATTTAATGTTTTGTCAAGTATGTTAATTTCCTTGCTCTTTTTGTTTCAAGGGTAAAATAAAATGCAGAAGGATCAAAATTCTTTATAAATTTTTCAAATTTTCCTAAATCTTTCCTTTTAATAGTTACATAAAGTATATCTTTTTCTCCTGTAAAACCCTCACCTTTTACCGTTGTAACAATATAACCTGATTCTCTCAATTTGTTTGTTATTGCTCCATCACATGTAGAGGGAATGACAACAAATGTCTCATAACCAATACCAACTCTTTCATCAATCACCATTCCAATATAATTTCCAACAGCAAAACCAAGAGCATATACAGAAAGATTTAGAAAATTGTCAAGTCTTTGCAAAACTAAGTTTAATCCATAAACATATAATATTGTTTCAATAAAGGATGTAACAAAGGTTAAAAATTTTTGTCCTTTGATCATTAAGATTGTTCTATAACTTGAAATAGTTATACCTATAACTCTTATAGAAAAAATTATAATTGCTACTTTTATTACATCGAAACTCACGCTTCCTCCTTAATGATATAATTGAGTTATGAAAAAAATTATAACCTTTTTAATCATTGTTTTAATATTTTATTTGTTTATCTTTCTTATGTCAAGAGATAGTAAACCAGAATTTTTATTAGGTTGTGGATGGAAATATTATAAGATAGAAGATAAAAAAGAACAAAGAGAAATTTTAATTGGTAAAATAGATAAAGAAGAATTCGTTTTTTATAAAAAATTAAAAATTTATCCTGAAATTAAAGGTTTTCTATCATATGACCTTAAACAAAAATTAACTAAAATTAATATCGATAAGCCATTCACAACAGAAGTCAGTTTTATCTCACAAAATAAAGAGGGCAATATCTTTGTAAAAATTAATTATGAAATAATTAAAGGAGATGCAATTAATTATATTTTCAATTTACCAATTAGAATCGAGAAAATAGAGATTGAAAATCCCATTGAATTAATTGAAACTTATATAGAATAATAATTTATTTAATAGTAAAATTAAGATGGAGGTTGATTATGGAGATTAAGGTTATAAAATTAAAAAATCCAAAAGAATATAATGTTATAATAGGTCAATCTCATTTTATAAAAACTGTTGAGGATTTATATGAAGCATTAATAACAACTTCACCCTCAATTAAATTTGGTATTGCATTTAATGAATCTTCAGGTCCAAGATTAATAAGGTATGTAGGTAATGAAGATGAATTAATAGAACTTGCAAAAGAAAATGCTATGAATATTGGAGCAGGTCATCTATTTATAATTTTTTTAAAGGATTCATATCCAATAAATGTACTTAATAGAATTAAAATGGTCCAAGAGGTTGTAAATATATATGCAGCAAGTTCAAATCAAATGGAGATAGTAGTTCTTGAGACCGATCAAGGAAGAGGAGTTCTTGGAGTTATTGATGGAGGTTCACCATTAGGCTTTGAAGATGACAATGAAATAAATAAAAGAAAGGAGTTATTAAGAAGAATAGGATACAAATTATGACTATCGAAAGTTATGATTTTGGAAAAATGATAATTGATGGTAAATTATATAAAAATGATTTAATAATACTTCCAGATAAAATAATAGACAATTGGTGGAGGGAAGAAGGGCATTTTCTTCAAACTCAAGACCTTTTTGAGATCTTTGAAATTAAGTTAGATATTTTAATAATAGGAACAGGTGCTTATGGATTTATGAAAATTTCTGATGATTTAATTAAAAAATTAAATGATATGAAAATAGATTATTTTGCTTTAAATACTTTTGAAGCAGTTAAGAAATTTAATGAAATTAAAGACAAAATAAAAGTTGGTGCTTTTCACTTAACCTGCTGAATGAATTTTATATAAATTTTAAATATAAATTTTATAAGGAGGTGCAAAATGTACTATGTTATTTACAGGGATAGGCTAAAAGAAGGAAAAACAATTGATGATTTTAAAAAATGGCTTGATGAATTTATGCCTATTCAAAAAGAGTGGGGTGCAATTGATTACAATGTTTATAAACCACTATATGGTGAAGCAAATATCTTTTATGTAAGATATAGTGTTGAATCACTCGATAAATGGAAAAAGGGGTTAGAATCTCCAATGGGTAAAGCATTGATTGATGCAATAAGTAAGATAATTGATATTGCACATGTTGATGTGGAGGTAATGGAGAAGATAGAGATATAGGCATAAAAATGGCTAAATATATATTTGTAACTGGTGGTGTAATGTCCTCACTTGGTAAGGGCATTATCTCATCATCTATAGGATTAATTTTAAAAAGTATGGGATATAAGGTTTCAATGTTAAAATTTGATCCTTATCTTAATGTCGATGCAGGTTCAATGAATCCATATCAACATGGTGAGGTTTTTGTAACAAAAGATGGAGGTGAGGTTGATCTTGATATTGGCCATTATGAGAGATTTCTATCTGAAGATTTAACTAAAGCAAATAATTCAACAAGTGGAAGTATTTATAAAACTATAATAGAGAAAGAGAGAAAAGGTGACTATTTGGGTCAAACAATACAGGTGATACCTCATCTTACTGATGAAATAATATTAAGAATAAAAGAACTTATAAAAAAGGATAAAAGTGATGTAATAGTTGTAGAAATTGGTGGAACAGTAGGAGACATTGAATCTCTTCCATTTTTAGAGGCTGCAAATGAGTTAAAAAATCAGGAGAAAGATGTCTATTTTTTCCATGTAACATATGTACCATATCTTGAAATAACAGAAGAGTTAAAAACAAAGCCAACCCAACATTCTGTTAAAGAGTTAAGAAGCATAGGTATTTATCCTGATATTCTTTTTTTAAGAGGAAAAAAAGGATTAAAAGAGTCTGAAAAAGAGAAACTTTTTAGATATCTTGGTATTCCTAAGGATAGAATTATTTCAGTTATGGATTTATCATCTCACTATTTTGTTCCAGAACTACTTTTAAATTCAAATATAAAAAATATATTAGAAGAGTTATTCAATGAGAAAAGAGAAATAGATATTGGTGAATGGAATAAATTTACTTCAAAATTAAATAAGAGTGAGAAAACAAAAAAAATTGGTATTCTTGGAAAATATATAGAGTTAAAAGATGCTTATATATCATTAAAAGAAGCGTTAATTCATTCTCAGGTTGAAACAAATACAAAAATTGAAACTATATGGATATCATCAGAAGATATAGAGAATTTAGAAAAAAATATTAATTCAGTTGATGGCGTAATAATACCTGGAGGATTTGGAAAAAGAGGAATAGAGGGAATGATTGAAGGAGCAAAAATTTGTAGGTTGAATAAGAAACCACTTCTTGGATTATGTCTTGGTTTGCAGATAATTATTATTGAATTTTTTAGAAATGTTATTGGTTTAAATGATTCTAATTCAACTGAATTTGATGAAAAAACTCCTAATCCTGTTATTGATCTTCTTTCTTCTCAAAGAGATATAAAACTTCTTGGTGGTACAATGCGACTTGGAGAGAGTGAAATAATAATAAAAGAGAGAACAAAAGCGTATGAAATATATAAAAAGGGATTTATAAAAGAGAGACACAGGCATAGATACACTTTTAATCTTTCTTATCTTGAATTGCTTGAAAAAAATGGAATGATAGTATCAAGTAGAAGTAGGGATGGAGAGGTTGAAATTATTGAATTAAAAAATCATCCTTTTTATATCGGGGTTCAATTTCATCCTGAATTTTCTTCCAAACCACTATTTCCTCATCCTCTTTTTTCAAGTTTCATTAATTCTTTGTAAAAAATTTTCAAAATAATCTGGAAGGGGTATATCAAAACTTAATTTTTCTTGTGTTCTTGGATGATTAAAAATTATTTTTTTAGCATGAAGTAATTGCCCTTTTAAATCTGGGTTTGGAATTCCATAAACTTTATCCCCAACTATTGGATAACCAATATAAGATAGATGAACTCTAATTTGATGAGTTCTTCCTGTTCTTAATGATATTTCAAGAAGTGTATAATCTTTGTATCTTTTAATAACTTTGAACTCTGTTATTGCCTCTCTACCCAAGAAAGATGGTTTAACAAATTTTTTACTTTTAAAATTTTTTGTTAATGGAATTTCAATTAAACCTTTATCTTCTTTTAAAATGCCTTTAACAAGAGCATAATATATTCTTTTAATTTTTCTTTCTTTTAAATCATTTGACAAAATTTTGTGAGAAAAATCATTTTTAGCAACAAGAAGAAGCCCTGAAGTATCTTTATCAAGGCGGTGTATAATTCCTGGTCTTAAAACTCCTCCAATACCGGATAAATTTTTTGAATAAAATAAAAGGGCATTTACAAGAGTGCCTTCTTTTTTATTTCCAACTGGATGTGTTAACATTCCTTGTGGTTTATTAACAACAATTATATCGTTATCCTCATAAATTATCTCTATATTTAATTCTTCAGGTTTCAAATTTAATGGCTCTGGCTCTTTTAAATTAATTTCTATAATATCATTGAGTTTAATTTTATAAGATGGTTTTTTATTTAAGCCATTTACTAATACTAAATTTTCTTTTATCAATTTTTTAATGAACTCTCTACTGAAAGAAGGTAAATTTATTTTTAAAAAATTATCTAATCTTATATTTTCTTCTTTTGAAATTAATTTTATATATCTTGATTCCATAAAAAAATGAACATAAGGATTATACCAATTGTTATATATGAATCAGAGAGATTAAAAACAGGAAAATTTCTAACACTAATAAAATCTATAACATACCCATATTTTAATCTATCTATCAAATTTCCTAAAATTCCTGAAAAAATTAAGGAGAGATTGAAAACTATAAAAATATTTTTTGGATTTATTTTAATGAAAAAATATATAATTAAAATAATTGCGATAAATGATATAACTATGAAAAAATTCTTACCATCTGGAAAAATTCCGAAAACTCCTCCTCTATTTTCAACTTTTTCAAATTTTAATATGTCTTTCAATATATTGATTGACTCCCCAAAGTGCAAATTTTTTATTACAAAATATTTTGATATTCTATCAAAAAAAATAAAAATAGATGTGAAAATTATAAAGTATAAAGTTGAATATAATTTCATAATATTATGATATCAAATTATTTTAATAAATTTTTAATTTTTTCTTTAAAAATATTTTCTTCTACTGGAATATTTATAACTTTTTCTTTACTTTTATGACCTGATAAAATTTTAACTCCTTTCAAATCAAAAATTTCTTCAAGAAATTTAACTAATTCATCATTTGCTTTGTTTTCAAAAGGTGGTTTAGAAATTTTAATATATAAAATATTATCTTTATAATCTTTTATTGAATTTTTTCTTGAATTTGGAGTTACTCTAACTTTTATGTTCAAATTTTAAAGGGGAGGAACTAACCTCCCCTCTTTTTTATTTTACAGCGTGACAAGAAACAAAATGACCTGGCTTTATTTCTCTCTGCTCTGGAATTACCTCTCTACAAATTGGCATTGCTACTGGACATCTTGTATGGAAAACACAACCTTTTGGCGGATTGATTGGAGATGGAATATCTCCCTGGAGAACTGCTCTTTCTTTTTTAATTTCAGGGTCAGGTATTGGAACAGCAGAAAGTAATGCTTGAGTGTATGGGTGAAGTGGATTATCAAATAATTCATCATTTGTTGCAATTTCCATAACTTTTCCAAGATAAAGAACAACAACTCTATCACACATATGTCTTATAACTGCCATATCATGTGCTATGAAAAGATAGGTAAGTTTTAATCTTTCTTGTAGTTCATTTAATAGGTTTATTACCTGTGATTGAATGGAAACATCAAGGGCTGAAACTGGTTCATCGCAAACAACAAACTTAGGATTTAAAATTATTGCTCTTGCAATTCCAATTCTCTGTCTTTGACCACCTGAAAATTCATGAGGGTATCTATTTATATATTCAGGTCTTAAACCAACAAGTTCCATAACCTCAACTACTCTATCAATAACTTCTTTTCTTGTTTTATAAATATTATGAACAATTAATGGCTCACCAATTATTTCAGAAATTGGCATTCTTGGATTTAATGAGCCATATGGATCCTGAAATATTATTTGAAAATTTCTTCTTAATCTTCTTAACTCCTCTCCTTTGACTTTATTTATAACTTTTCCCTGAAAACTTATTTCTCCAGAAGTTGGAGTATAAAGCATAAGAACAGTTTTTCCAATTGTTGTTTTTCCCGAACCAGATTCACCAACAAGCCCAAGAGTTTCACCTTCATAAATATCAAATGATACATCATCAACTGCTTTTACATTAGCGACAACACCACCAAAAACTCCTCCATGAATTGGAAAATATTTTTTTAGATTCTTTACACTTACTAATGGTTCACCCATCTTACACCCCCATTCCTGGTTTTAAATAGTTCCAGCATTTAACAAAATGGCCAGGTGCTATTTCTTCAAGTTTAGGATCTTCCTCTCTACAAATCTTAGTTGAATATGGACATCTCGGATGGAAATAACAGCCTTTTGGAAGGTGGTATGGGTTTGGAACAACTCCTTCAATTATTGCTAATTTTTCTCCTTTAACTCTTTTTTTAGTAACCAGAGGAATGGAGTTAAGAAGACCATATGTATAAGGATGTTGTGGTGATTTAAATATTGTTTTAATATCTGAGTATTCAACAATCTTTCCAGCATACATAACCGCAACATTGTCAGCCATCTCTGCAATAACTGAAAGGTTATGTGTTATTAAAAGTATTGCCATTCCAATCTTTCTCTTCAAATCTTTCATAAGTTCAAGAATTTGTGCTTGAATAGTGACATCAAGAGCAGTTGTTGCTTCATCAGAAATAAGTAAATCAGGATTACAGGATAAAGCCATAGCAATCATAACTCTTTGTCTCATACCTCCAGACATCTGATGTGGATATTCATTGTATCTTTTTTCAGGATCTGGTATTCCAACAAGATCAAGCATCTCAATTGCTCTTTTTTTTGCTTCTTCCTCAGTTACATCCTGATGGACTAAAATCGCTTCACTTATTTGATATCCAACTGTAAAAACAGGATTTAGGGATGTCATTGGCTCCTGGAATATCATTGATATCTGACTTCCTCTAATTCTCCTCATCTCTTCTTCACTTTTCTTAAGAATGTCTTCTCCTTTAAACCATATTTCTCCTGCTACAATTTTTCCAGGTGGCCATGGTACAAGCCTCATTATAGAAAGGGATGTAACTGATTTTCCACAACCTGACTCTCCAACAAGACCAAGTGTCTCTCCTACACTTATCTTTATATCAACTCCATCTACTGCTCTTACAATTCCTTCATCAGTATAAAAAAAAGTTTGTAAATTCTTTGTTTCAACAAGGGTTTCGTTTTTCATTATCTCTCCTTTATAACTTTAATCTTGGATCAAGAGCATCCCTTAATCCATCACCTAAAAAATTGAATGCAAGAACTGTAACAAATATTGCTATACCTGGAAACCATATAAGCCATGGTGCATTAAACATAGCGCTTTGAGCATTCTGTAACATATTTCCCCATGACGGTGTTGGTGGCATAATACCAAAACCAAGATAACTTAAAGCAGCCTCATAAATTATATTTCCACCTACTCCAAGAGTTGAAGATACAATTATTGGTGCCATTGAGTTTGGAAGTAAGTGTCTCCATATTATTCTTGCATTGGATGCACCAATTGCTTTTGCTGCTTCAGCAAATTCCTGTTCTTTTAAACTTAGATATACACCTCTAACAATCCTTGCATCCGTCATCCATCCAAATATAGTAATAACAAGTATAATCTTCCAAACTCCACCACCTGGAATAACTCTTGCAAGAACAACAAGAAGTGGCAATGTTGGTATTGAAAACATAATATCAGTGAATCTCATAAGAAGGGTATCCGAAATTCCACCATAATATCCTGATATTGCTCCAACAAAAACTCCTATAATTATTGCGGAGAAAACAGAAGCAAAACCTACAAATAGAGATATTCTGCCTCCATACAAAACTCTTGATAAAGTATCCCTTCCAAGTTCATCTGTCCCAAAAGGATGTAATTTGGAAGGAGGTTTATATTCTCCTACTAATGGATTATCTGGATCAAATGACTCCATATCGTTATAATGATATTTCACAAAAAAAGGGCCAAAAATACATGCTAAAATTATTATTATAAGTAGAACCAAAGAGATAATGGCAAGTTTATGTTTCTTTAATCTTCTATATACGATTTGCCAGTAACTTTCTGCTTTATAAGTTGTTAATTCACCTTCAACTTCTCTTGATATAGCCATATTTCACCTCTTTTTTATGTATATTTTATTCTTGGATCAACAACTGCATATAAAATATCAGCAAAAAGATTCCCGAGAATAAGAAGATAAGATTGAAGTAAAAGTGCAGTCATAGCAAGAGGATAGTCATTGTTTAACATAGCGTTTAATGTTAATCTACCCATACCAGGAATACCAAAAACTGTTTCAGTTATCATTGCACCAGATATTAAACCAGGTAAAGCAAGACCAAGAAGTGTAACTATTGGAATAAGTGCATTTCTTAAAGCATGTCTATATATTACAATTCTTTCAGAAAGACCTTTTGCTCTTGCTGTTCTAACATAATCCTGTCTTATAACCTCAAGCATTGAACTTCTTGCATATCTCATCCATGAACCCATGCTGAAAAGTGATAAAACTACAACAGGTAGAATAAAATATTTTGCTTGATCAATAAATCTTATAAGAAAAGGGGCCGTTTCCAACCCTGGAGTCATTACACCACCAATAGGAAGCCAATTAAGTTTTACTCCAAATATCATAAGTAGAATAAATGCAAACCAGAAAGTTGGCATTGACATTCCAAAGAAAGCAAAGCCTGTAAAAATATAATCAAGTAAACTATATTGTCTTATAGCAGAATATATTCCGATTGGTACTGCAATTATAAAAGCAAATATGAATGAAGCAATAGAAAATTTTAAAGTCCAGCCAAGAGCATTTTTAATGAGTTCACCAACTGGTCTTCCACCACTAAATATTGAAACTCCCCAGTTGCCAGTTATCATTGACCAGAACCATTTAAAAAATCTAATGTGAATTGGAAGATCAAAACCCCAAGCATGCTTCATTCTTGCAATATCTGCTGGTTTTATTCTTGGATTTAATAAATATTGTGCAAAAGGGTCACCAACCATATTTAAAACTAAAAATGTAACCAAAGCAACCCCTATTGCAAGGGGTATCATTTGTAAAATTCTTCTAATTAGATAATTCTTCAAGAGTTAATCCTCCTCTTTGTAAAATTCCCCCCAGAATTTTCTGGGGGGAATTAATAAAAAATCTTTACCTATTAACCTTATTTACTGTTTTTCAAAATACCAGAGTTCAGTGTTATAGGTGTATCCAATTGAAGAAGAAACTGTATAATCAAATCCTGCCATTGCAAGATTGGATTTTGGTGTGTAGATATCTGTCCACCAGTTTAGTGGTATCATTGGAATTAAAGCATTAATTCTTGCCTGTGCTTTATAATACCCATCTCTACGTATTGCTGGGTCAACTTCATGTGTTGCAATATAAATATTCTCATCAAGAACCTGGTCATTGATTCCTGTGTAATTTTGTCCTTGCCAGTTATTCTCTTCTGTTGGAATCTGCTCAGAATGGAATATTGTATATCCACCTGGATCAAGCGGATCGCCACCCCAAGCAAATAATGCAAGTTGGAACATTCTATGAGTTGTGTAAGTTCCAAAGAAGTAAGATGAAGCAAGGAATTTGAGTGTTAATTCAATTCCAACATCCTTTAAATTCTTCTGTATAACAGTTGCTTCGTCTTTTCTATCCTGTCTTGTTGTAGTTGAAAGTTCAAGAGTTAATTTCTTTCCATCTTTATATCTATAGCCATCTGCGCCAAGTTTCCAACCCGCTTCATCAAGAAGTTGTGCTGCTTTCTTTGCATCATATGCTGGAACTTTTAATGATGGATCTGTATAGAAGTTACCTGGTAAGAAGAAAATATTTTCAGCAACTCTTCTTGAACCTCTATGAACCTTTTGGTTAATTTCTGCTCTATTTATTGCCATTAAAATTGCTTGTCTTACCTTAAGATCTTTAAGAATTGGATCATCCATATTAATATCTATATGTTCAAAGAATGTTGATGGAATATACTGGAAAGTAACATTCTTTGCTGCTCTCTTTGCATTTTCTGCTTCTGTTGCTCCAAGACCTATTAATGAAACATCAACAGCACCAGAAATAATATTCATCATTAAGGTGTTAGTATCTGGATACCACTTATATTGAAATTCTTTAACTAATGGTTTTGAACCAGCCCATCCAAACCAATATGGATTTGGTTCAAGAGAAATATATGCTCCTTCAACCCATGCTTTTATCTTGTATGGTCCTGCATGAACTGGTTTCTTAACGGCATCAGATGCAGTAAGTTGTTCTGTTGGTATTTTTGAATAAATATGTGATGGATAAATAGGAAGACCTAAGTTAGCATATGGAGTTTTTTCTTTCCAATATACAACCATTGTATATGGATCTGGCCATTCAATCTTTGTTATCTTATCATATGGATCTGTTGTTGGTATTTGCGGTACTTTTCCAGATAAATATATTTCATATACTGAATACTCAATATCAGCCTTATAATCAATTGGTGTACCATCACTCCATTTTACACCTTTTCTTAAATAATAGGTGGTTTTCATTGTTCCATCAGCATTAACTACCCATGTTCCATCCTTTAAACTTGGAACATTAAGAGCCATTCTTGGGAATGGAGTTCCATTTGGCCAAGCACCAATAAGTCCATCTTCATATTGCATAGCAATATTTCTTTGAGCCATCATTGAAGTTGCAAAAGAAACAAGTGCATCTGGCTCTTGTGTCTGTGCAACAATAACTCTTGGTGTCTCAGTTGGAGGAGAAACAACTCCTCTATAAACTGCATAAGCGCATTCTGCTCTTGTTCCAGCAGATTTTGGAGCAACAAGAACATCTCTTCTGTATGTTAAAACTTGAACATCTGGTCTATAGGCAATAGTTACAGCGCCAATTGCCCAACTTGAAATTGATTTCCAGTCATTACCCCAAACGAGAGGTTCTGTTATTTTTGCTGCTTCTGCTGTTAAACCTTTAACATTAACCATAACTGCTGCCATTTCTTCACGGGTAATTGTTCTACTTGGTCCAAATGTTCCATCTGGATAACCCTTAAGATAACCTGCCTTTACTGCTGTCTCAACATATTTAAATGCCCAGTGATTTGTTGGAACATCCTTGAATGTTGGTGTTGCAGGTGATACAAGGGTTAATTTTTTTGCGAGAACAACCATTGTTGCAAATTCTGCTCTTGTTACTGAATTTTCGGGTTTAAAAGTACCATCAGGATAACCCTTTAAAATTCCAAGTTCAACCATCTTTGAGATCTGTTTGTAAGCCCAATAATCCTCAGGTACATCGGAGAATTTTGCCTGAGCAAAAACTCTACCCCATGCACCCATACCAACTAATAAAAGCAGCACTAAAATTACTGCTAAAACTTTTTTTAACATCTAAACCCTCCTTTTTGTAAGGTTTTTTTAAATTTTTTTGTTGTTTTTTGAATGTTCTCTCACCTCCCTTTTTCTTTTAAATTTTATAATTAATTTTTACATTTGTCAATAAATCTAAAATTATTTTTTTAAATAACTTAAAAAACTTTCTTTAAAATTTTCAATACTACTTTTAATAGGTAAAATTAATGATTGACCAAGTGGACATAAAGATGTTAAAAACATAGTGTTTGAAATAGATATCATTGTATCAAGATCTTTTTCTTCTCCTTTACCATTTAAAATTTTCTCTACTATATCAAGAAGTTCTTTTGTTCCAATTCTACATGGAGAACACTTGCCACAGGATTCATGATTAAAGAATCTGATTATTGAATGTAACATATCAACTATATCTGTTTCTTCATCCATAACAAGAATTGCTCCTGAACCTAAAACTGCTTTATAATCTTTTAAATTATCAAAATCCATTTTTACATCTAAAGTATTTTCAGATAAAAATACACCTGCTGCTCCACCTACTAATGCTGCTTTAAATTTCTTACCATTTTTAATTCCACCACCATATAAGAAAATTATCTCCTTTAAAGTTGTACCCATAGGAACTTCAATTAAACCAGGAAGGTTCACATGTCCTAAAATTGTATAAACCTTTGTTCCTGGACATGTTGGTGTGCCAAATTGTTTAAACCAATCTGCTCCATTTAAAATAATTTTTGGAATATTCGCAATTGTCTCAACATTATTTACAGTTGTTGGTTTTCCAAATAAACCAAAAGTTACTGGATAAGGTGGTTTTAATCTTGGTTCACCTCTTTTTCCCTCTAATGACTCAATTAATGCTGTCTCTTCACCACAAACATAAGCGCCTGCACCTTTTTTAATTTCTATGTCAAATGAAAAGGAAGAGCCCAATATATTTTTGCCAAGAAGACCATAACTTCTTGCATCATTAATTGCTTTTGTTATTCTCTCAATAGAAAGAGCATATTCGCCTCTAATGTATATGTAACCTTTATTAGAACCGATACTATATCCTATTATTATCATTCCTTCAATTAATTTATGTGGATCGCCTTCAAGAATCAATCTATCTTTAAAAGTTCCTGGTTCTCCTTCATCAGCATTACAAATAACATATTTTATATCACCAGATGCTTTTCTTGCACTTTCTAACTTTAAACCTGTTGGAAAACCAGCACCACCTCTACCTCTTAATCCAGATTTTTTTATCTCTTCAATAACATCTTCTGGTTTTAATTCAAAAAGTACTTTTTCGAGTGCTTTATAACCATCTCTTCCTATATATTCATCAATATTATCAGGATTAATAATTCCAGAGTTTTCAAGAACAACTCTTGTCTGTTCTCTTGTTATTCCAACTTTTTCTTTTTCACCAATTTCAAATTTTATTTCTTCTTTTAATATTAAATCTTTGACTGGTCTACCCTTAATTAAATGTTCTTCAACTATTCTTTTTATATCTTCTTTTTTAAGATTAATATAATAAACACCTTCAGGATAAACAACCATAACAATTCCTTTACCTGTTAAACCCAATGATCCAGTTTCTAAAACCTTAACTTCTTCATCAAGATCTTTTTCTTTAATCTCTTTTTTCAGTTCTTCAATAAATGAATAAACCCCTTTAAGAACCGACTCAGGATCTACCCCTACAAGAATATGAGACCTTGCTATTCTCATAATCCCCTCCTTTTTTCTTCAATAATATCTTTTATCTTTTCTTTAGTTAAATTTCCGTAGACTTCTTCATTAATCATAATAGCAGGTGCTACACCACAAACTCCGAGACATGATGTGATTTCAAGAGTAAAAAGATTATCTTCTGTTGTTTCACCAATATCAACTTTCAATATTTTCTTTAATTCATTTAAAATATTAGATGAACCAACAAGATGACACGGTGGTGATTCACAAACTCTTATAATATATTTCCCTCTTGGTTTTAAACTGAACATTGTATAAAAGGAAGCGACTCCATATACAAAACTATACGGTAGATTTAATTTTTCACTAACTATTTTCAAATCTTCTTCAGTTAAATATTTCTTTGGATTTGAATCTTGGATTTCATGCAAAATTAAAAGAATATTTTCTGGTTTATTTTCATATTTTTGAAAAACTTCCTCCTTTTTCATAATATCCCTCCTATTTAACTTCATTTAAAATTTGATTCTCTAATTTTTTTACTTGTTTTTTATAAACCTCTTTACCTTTATCACACTTAAGACATCTTCTTGCCTCTTCAATCGCTTCTTCTAAAGACAATCCATTATTAACTTCAACAAATGATTTAATTCTTTCTTCAATTTCAACTACTTTTGGAGATTTTCTGCTTATTGGTTTTAAATATTTCTCTTCATCATAATGAGTTTCAATTACTTCTCTTTCAGGAAAATTAAATTCACCATCATATCCAAAATATTTATCAATTTCTATAGCTGCTTTCCTACCCTGAGCAACTGATTCAATAACTGTTGATGGACCAAGAACTGCATCTCCTCCTGCAAAGACATAATCTAAATTTGTTTTAAGTGTTTTCTTATCAACTTTTATTGTTCCATCATTATTTATTTCAAGTTCGTCTTTGAATTTTGATACTTTTGGTTTTTGACCAAGACATAAAAGAACCAAATCTGCATCAATTTCAAATTCTGAACCTTCAATCGGAATTGGTTTTCTTCTCCCTTCTTTATCAAAACCCATAAACTTCATTCTAATACATTTAATTTTTTCTACTCTTTTTTCTCCGATAAATTCAACAGGGTTGGTCAAGAATAAAAAGTTAATACCTTCTTCTTCTGCTTCTGTAACTTCAATTTTTTGCGCGGGCATCTCATCTTTTGATCTTCTATAAACAACCTTTACATCTTTTGCTCCTAATCTTAAAGCAACTCTTGCAGCATCCATTGCAGTTGAACCACCACCAACAACAACAACTTTTTTCTCTTTAATATCGAAATTTTTATTTATATTTATTTCTCTTAAAAACTCAACTCCACCTAAAACTCCTTCTAAATCTTCTCCTCTAACTCCCATTTTAATTGATTCATGTGCACCAACTGCAACAAATACTGCATCAAAACCTTTCTCTTTAAGTTCATTAATGCTCTTAACTTCATTATTTAAAACTAAATCAACTCCAGAATCTAAAATCCTATTTATCTCTTTCCTTAATGTATCCTTAGGTAAACGATAATCAGGAATACCATACATCATCATTCCTCCAGGAAAAGATAATGATTCAAAAACAGTTGGTTTATATCCAAGTCTTGTTAAATAAAAGGCACAACTTAAACCAGCAGGACCAGAACCAATAATTGCAATTTTTTCTTTTTTTGGTTCAGATGGTGGTGGAAATTTGAAGTCTACTTCATTAGCCCAATCGGAGAATAATCTTTTAACTTCTCTTATAGCAATTGCTTCATCAAATTTACCTCTTTCACACGGTCCTTCACAAAATGCAGGGCAAACTCTTGCACAAACACTTGGAAATGGATTATTTTCCATATGTACAAGATATGCTTCTTTTAGTTTTCCATCACCCATATATGCAAGATAGCGAGATACATCAACTTCAGCAGGGCAAGCATTAACGCATGGTGCATAAAAAAGAGAAGCACAAACGCCTGCTCTACATTTTTTATCAACAATATGTTCAATAAACTCATCTCTAAAATATTTTAATCCAGTTAACACCGGGTTAGGGGCCGTTCCTCCTAATGCACATAGAGATGTTGCTTTTATTGTCTTTGCTAACCTCTCAAGTTCATCAAGATCTTCAATTTTTCCATATCCTTTTGTTATTCTATTGAGTATTTCTTTCATTCTTATCAATCCGACTCTACATGGTGTACATTGTCCACAGGATTCTGTTAAGGTAAAATCAACAAAAAATTTAGCCATATCTACCATACAGTTATTTTCATCAAGAATTATCATTCCAGCAGAACCAATAATTGCTCCAAGTTTTTCTATTTCTTTATAATCCATAGGTGTATTTAGAAATTCTTTTGTTATATAACCACCAGAAGGACCTCCCATCTGAATTGCTTTAAATTTTTTATCATTTAGAATACCATCACCAATATCAAAAACTATTTCACCTAATGTTAATCCAAATGGTATTTCAATTAAACCTGTATTTTTAACTTTTCCTGTGAGACAGAAGAGTTTTGTACCTTTACTATTTTCTGTTCCCATTGAACTATAAGTTTCACCACCATTTAATATAATATGCCTAATATTTGCAAGTGTTTCAACATTATTTATAAGTGTTGGTTTTCCCCAAACTCCTTTTTGTGCAGGATATGGTGGTTTTTGTTTTGGCATTCCTCTTTGACCTTCAATAGAAGAAATAAGAGCAGTTTCCTCTCCAGCAACAAATGCGCCTGCTCCCATCCTTAACTCAATATCAAAATTAAAATTAGTACCAAAAATATTCTTTCCAAGTAATCCATATTTTCTTGCCTGTTCAATAGCAATTGTTAATCTTTTTATAGCAAGTGGATATTCTGCTCTGACATATATATAGCCAGTTTGAGCACCAATTACATATCCAGCAATCTCCATTGCTTCTATAACACAATGGGGATCTCCTTCAAGAATTGCTCTATCTTTAAAAGCACCAGGATCACCTTCATCTGCATTACAAACTACATATTTTTCTTCACCTTTAGATTCTCTTGTAAATTTCCATTTAAGACCAGTTGGAAAACCTGCACCACCTCTTCCAATAAGACCTGATTTAGTTACCTCTTCAATAACCTTTTCTGGTGTCATTTCAGTTAATACCTTTGCAAGTGCTTCATATCCTCCAACAGCAATATATTCTTCTATGTTCTCAGGGTCAATTTTTCCACAATTTGCAGTTATTATTTTATGTTGTTTTTTGTAAAATTTTTCTACATTAGGTGGTGTCCACTGTAATCTTTTAACAACTCTTCCTTTAAGAAAGTGTGTTTCAACAAGTTCAGAGACATCTTCTTCTTTTAATCTTATATAATGTATTTCATCTGGATAGACAACCATATTTGGACCAAGTTGACACAATCCCATACAACCAGAAACAACCAAATTTATTTCTCCTTTTAAACCCCTTTTTTCTAATTCTTTTTCTATTTTTTCTTTTATTTCAATACTATGTGATGATGAACAGTTTGTACCACCACAGATTACTACATCTAACCTTTTTGCCATATTATTCACCTATTTTTCGGTTGAAATCACATATTCAGAAACTGGTATGCCATTTATTATATGTTCTACAACAATTCTTCTTGCAACATCTGGAGTAACATCACCATATATGATTCTTGGTTTATCAACTTCTTCAATAACAACAACTGGCTCTTTTGAAGCAAGACCTCTTTCGCCTGTTTGAGTTATTATTACGTCTTTAAGATTTCTTTTTTCAATTTCTTCAAGAAAAGTTTTTAATGTTTCTCTTGCACCAGCAGCAATACCACTTGTTCCCATGCCTATAACTATTTTGACCCTTGCTTTTGCTTCTCTTAATCTCATTTCGTCTTTAACTTTTTCTCTAATTTTTCTTAAATCTTCAAGTTTCATTATTAACCTCCTTTAAATTAAATTCTTCTTTAATATAGTTTCTTAGAAACATAATAACATCAGGATGCGTAAAAGGTATATTTCCTAATATATTTTTTATTTTACTTGATTCTATGATTTTTTCCAAATTATTTTTAATATAGACAATTTTAATATTAATATTTTGAATATATAATAAATTTAAAATAGTGCTATATAAATCTCCCAGAGGAGGGACATCTAAATTAGATTTAGGTAAGGTTACTTTTACTCTTGTTCCTTTATCCAATTTACTGTTAATTTCAAAAATTCCTCCTGTAGATTCAGCAAGTTGTTTTAATAAAGGTATCCCTAGACCAACTTTTTTATTCTTTGATGTAAAAAAAGGATCCTCAATTTTTTTTAAAATTTCTTCATCCATTCCTTTACCATCATCTATCACTTCAAAAGATATAATATCTTTCTCATCATCATCAATTATTATAACTTCAATATTTTTAGCACCTGCAGATACTGAATTTTGAACAATATCAATTATATGAAGGGAAAGTTCATCCATTTTTTTCTTTTTGTTCCTTCATTTCTTTTTCTCTAATCTCTTTTATTACATTTATTGCTTTTTGAGCATTTAACCTTCCATATATATTTGTTCCAATAACCATTACTGGTGCTAAACCACAGGCACCAAAGCATCTCGCAGTTGTCAGGGTGAAAATTCTATCACTTGTCGTTTCTCCTACTTTAATCTTTAATTCTTTAGATATTGCTTTTAAAACATCTTCAGAACCTTTAACATAACAGGCTGTACCAAGACAAACATTTATAAGATTTTTTCCAATTGGCTGAGTTCTAAAGAAATGATAAAATGTAATAACTCCATGTATTTGGGAAAGAGGAATTTTCATCTCTTTAGATATAAAAGATTGAACTTCAATGGGTAAATATCCGAATAGTTCCTGTGCTTTATAGAGAACAAAAAGAATTGCTCCTTTTTCATCTTTTAAAGAATCGATAAATTCTTTTAATTCTCTATATTCCTTATTATCAGGAATATGAACTGTTTCTATCATTGAAACCTCCTTTTTATTGTTATTTTATTCTTTTCGTTAAACACTTTATTAAGTAAATTAGAATTTTCATCTTTATATTCAAAAATTGTATAACTTCTTCCTATATCATCAAGAAAATGGGCATCTGAAAAAGATACAAAACTATATTTCAAATAATAGGGATAATTGGATAAAAAATCATTTCTTTCCTTGGAATATGAAATTTCAATAAATTTTATTTCAATATCTTTGGGAATAAATCCAAGTTGTGAAATTACACTGAATGATTCTCTGTCAATATGAGCAGGAATAAAAACCCCATTTTTTTCTTTTACAATATAAAATAACTCTTTAAAAGATATTTTTGAAGAGTTAATTAATAATTTTTCTTCATATCCAACTATATTTTCATCTTCATCAACTATAACCTGATCACCAAAAAAATCTGGGTTATTTTTAATTTCTGGCAATTTATCATAAACAATTTTCCAGACATCATATAAATCATTAAAGTTATTAAAATAAGTTAAAACATGAACTTCTTCTTCTGTTTGAACTTCCATACCAAAAATATAATCTATACCACTTTTTTGTGCTATTTTTTGTGAAACAATTGAGTTTGCTATTGAGTTATGGTCAGTAATAGATATAAGATTAAGATTCAAATTCTTTGCTTTTTCAACAATTTTTTTTGGTGACATCTCTAAACTTCCGCAAGGAGATAAAACAGAGTGAATATGTAAATCTGCCATAAATTTACCCATTTTTTAAAATCTTATAAAGTTTTCCTGAGATAGTAAATGGATCGAGTTCAGTACCTAATAACCACAAACCTTCTTCAATTGATTTTTTAATTACTTCTTCATCAGGTATTAAATTATTACAAATTATTATTCCTGTTAATTCTCTAATAGAAGCGACAGCAATTATATTTAAATGTTTTTGAACCGTAATCCAGAGAGATTTTTTAGGTGCTTTAGCAAGAACAACTGATAATAAATCTGATGTATATCCATTTTCAACAACTTCTTCTTTACCTGATGAGAAGATTTTCAAGTTAAGTTCATTAATAATAGATTTTATATCCATAACAAATTTCATTATATTTATTTATGTTAATTTGTCAACAATATATTTTATGTTAAACTAATTTTAATGGAGGGATTATGAACAATGAAGATTTAACATCTAAAGAAATTTTTAAAAAATTAGTAGAAAATGGTTTATTAAAAACTAATATGAAAATCATTAAAATTTTAATTCTATCTTTTCTTGCAGGAATTTATATCTCTTTTGGTGGAGAACTTTATACAATGGCTACTCAGGATTTAAATATAGGCACATCATTCTCACAATTTCTTGGTGGTTCTGTTTTTTCAATAGGACTTATGCTTGTAGTTATAGGTGGGGCTGAACTCTTCACAGGAAATAATCTATTAATAATTCCACTACTGTCAAAAAAAATAAATTTTAGAGGTTTTATTAAAAATCTATTTTTTGTATATATTGGAAATTTCATAGGTAGCATATTTTTTGCAATTTTAATTTATTTAAGTGGTATCTATAAATTTAATAATATGAATTGGGGATATAAAGCTATTTTAATAGCAAATTCAAAAGTTAATTTAACATTCATAGAAGCAATTTCGAAAGGAATTTTGTGTAATATACTTGTATGTCTTGCAATTTGGATGGCTTCTGGAAGTAAAAATATTATTTCTAAAATTTTTTCAATCTATTTTCCAATTACTGCATTTGTTATGTCTGGTTTTGAACACTCTGTTGCAAATATGTATTTGATTCCTATTGGTATTTTGATAAAAAATAGTAATGAATTATCTTCAAAATTAATTAATTTAAATATCTCTAATTTAAATTGGAGCAATTTCTTTATTAAAAATTTAATTCCAGTAACAATTGGAAATATTATAGGTGGTATGTTTATAGTTGGTCTTTTATATTTTTTAGTCTATTCCAAAGAATAAAATTTTCTAAAAATTTTTATTTATTCTTGAAATTAATATAAATTCTTATCTTCAATAAATTTACAATCTGATAATTTTACTTTATTTAAAACAACATCTTCAGCAAAAGATCTGCATGATGGTGCTCCACAGGAACCACAATCAAGTTTTGGCAGTAGTTCATAAATCATATTGATTTCTTGAAATATCTTCGCTGCAATATCCATATTTTCTGATAGAAGATATTGAGGTCTTGGATTTATTTTATCATTCAACAATAGATTTTCTTCTTTTAAAAATTTATCAATATCTTTTTCAACAATCTCTGATATAAAATTTTTTCTTCTTTTTTCTTCTTCTTTTTGATTATAAAAATTTAATAAAAAGTTCTGGTTAGATAAAAAAACTCCACCAACACAACCAAAAGAGCATGCTTTTGCATCTATATAATCAAAATATGGAATTTTTTCTTCTTCCATTTCATCAAAAAATTTTTTTATATTCCATATACCATCAATTGAAATTACCTTTAATCCATCAAGAAATTCTTCTTCTCCACCCCTTCTACCAGAACTTACCCCGATTTTACCAGATTTAAAAAAATCTCCTGTTCCTTCTTTTTTTTCAATTAAAATTTTCCTATATATTTCGGAAAAAGAAAATACTCCATCATATGGAGAAGATTTTAATCCTAAAGGATTCTTTATTGCTGTAACTTTACAGGGATAGGTAGATAAATAAAAAAGACCAAAATTTTTCGCATCTTTTTTCTTCTCCCTAATATAATTACCAATTATATCAAGAGGTAGATTAATATCAGTCAGATTATTAATTAAAAGAGGATAATTAACCTGTAAATATCTTACAACAGATGGGCAGGAAGTTGAAATGATGGGTTTTTTTCTCTCTTTTTTTTCAATAAGTTTATTTTTTAAAGCAATTAAATATGCTTCATTCCCTATCCCTTCTTCCCATATTTCATTAAAGCCAAAAGAAAATATCCTTTTAATTACATCCTCATAAGTCAACATTCCGAAGTTAATTGAAGGTAGTGTATTTGGAACAATTAATATTTTGTAATCAAAGTTTTGGATAATATCAATATTATCATGAAAAGAAAAAATTGAATTTGTTGGACATACTTTATAGCATTCTCCACAATCAATACATTTTAAATCATAAATTTCCATTTTTCTATTTCTTACTCTTATTGCTTCTGTTGGACAGACCCTCAAACAGTGAGTGCATCCTCTACATTTTTCTTTTATAGTTCTAATTGAGTTTATATAATTTTCATCTTTTCTCATTCAAATATACCTCAAAAGTTAAAGTTGTTCCTTTATTAATTTCAGTATCTATATTCATTCTATCACTATTGTTTTTTATATTTGGAAGTCCCATTCCAGCACCAAATCCAAGTTCAATTGCTTCAGGTGGTGCTGTTGAATATCCTTCCTGCATTGCTAAATTTAAATCTTCAATTCCAGGGCCAATATCTTTTGCAATAATTTTTACTCTGTCTTTATAAATATATAAAATTATTTCACCTTCATAAGCATAAATAATTATATTCATTTCTGCTTCATATGAACAAATTGAAACTCTTTTTATTATTTCTGGAGGCATACCCAATTTCTTTAAAATTGACTTTATTTTAGAAGATGCCTCTCCTCCATGTTCATAATCTTTTCCAATTATCTTAAAGGATTCAACAAGAAGAGGTGAATTCTCCACGTGGTTTTAACTTAGCAGGTTTTATTCCATTCATATATAGAATTCCAGAGGTTGTAAAAACAATATTTTTTGTGTTGATTATTATTATCCCTTTTTCATCTGCAAGTTTTATTGTTTCAGGTGGAACTACTTTTCCTCTTGCAACTATAATGACAGGAATATCAAGCATCTCTGCAGTTCTAACTATCTGAGGGTTAGTAATTCCAGTTATTAAAATAACATCATTATTTTGGGACTCTACATATGCAAGAACATCACTCATAAGGTCTGCTGAAAATGCAGTCTTTACATCTACCTTATCTAAAAGATCTTTACCAGAAAGAATTACACCATCAATTAATCTTGCTACTTCTTCTGCTTTCATAAATTTAAATTAATTATATTAAAATTAAGGTTTTTGTCAAATAGAAAAAACTTTAATAAATATGTTATAATAAACTATATTTTTTATTTGGAAGGAAAGGATATGGCTTTTAAAAGATTTGATACAAATGTTGATATACCAAAAAAAGAAGAAGAAATTTTAAGTTTCTGGAAAAATAATAATATTTTTGAAAAAAGCATTGATATAAGAAGAAATAATGACAAATTCATATTTTATGAGGGACCACCAACTGCAAATGGAAAACCAGGTGTTCATCATGTTCTTGCAAGAATTTTTAAAGATTCAATCTGTAGATACAAAACAATGAAAGGTTATCTTGTTGAAAGAAAAGGTGGATGGGATACACATGGTCTTCCTGTCGAAATAGAAGTGGAAAAAAGTTTGGGGCTTAAAAATAAAAAAGATATTGAAAAATATGGTATTGAGAATTTTATAAAACAGTGTAAAGAGAGTGTTTTTAAATATAAAAAAGAATGGGAAAATATGACAGAAAGAATTGCTTTCTGGCTTGATATGGAAAACCCATATATAACATATGAAAATGATTATATTGAAACGATATTCTGGATAATAAAAGAAATATATAAAAAGGGATTGATCTATAAAGGTTATAAAACTGTTCCATATTGTCCAAGATGTGGTACTACCCTTTCATCTCATGAGGTAGCACAGGGATATAAAGATGTTTATGATCCAAGTGTCTATATCAAATTTAAAATAAAAAATTTAGAAAAGACATATTTTCTTGTATGGACAACAACTCCATGGACTCTTCCTTCAAATCTTCTTCTCGCAGTAAATAAAGATTTTGACTATGTAAAAATTCAATTTAATGATGAGTATTTAATTTTGAATCAAGAAAGGGTAAAAGAGATATTTAAAGATAAAGAGTATGAAATTGTTGAAAAGTTTAAAGGAGAAAGATTAATAGATTTAGAATATATACCTCTTTTTGATTTTGCAAAAGTTAATAAAAGAATATATTTTGTAACTCATGGAGATTTTGTCAGTTTGGAAGAAGGTACTGGAATAGTTCATATAGCACCAGGTTATGGAGCAGATGATCTTGAACTCGGAAAAAAATTTGATCTACCTGTTGTTCAACTTGTAAATGAGGACGGATACTTTATAGAAAATACAGATTTTATTGAAGGAAAATGGTTTAAAGAAGCAGATAAATATATTATCAAAAATTTGAAGGAAAGAGGGCTTCTCTTTAAAGAAGAAAAATATTTACACTCTTATCCACATTGCTGGAGATGCGATACACCACTTTTATATTTTTCAAAATCGAGTTGGTTTATTAGAACAACAGATGTAAAAGAAAATTTAATAAAAAACAATCAAGAGATAAATTGGTATCCAGAGCATATAAAGAATGGTAGATTTGGAAACTGGCTTGAGACTCTGATCGATTGGGCAATTTCAAGAGAAAGATACTGGGGAACTCCTCTGCCGATATGGAAATGTAGAAGTTGTAATCATATTGAAGTTATTGGAAGTGTTGAAGAGTTAAAAGAAAAAGCAATAAATTATAAAGAGGGACTTGATTTACATAGACCCTATATTGACGAAATTTTATTAAAATGTCCAGAATGTGGAAAAGAAATGGAGAGAGAGAAAGAAGTTATAGATGTGTGGTTTGATTCTGGTTCTATGCCCTATGCTCAACTTCACTATCCTTTTGAAAATAAAGAGAAATTCAAAGATTCATTTCCTGCTGATTATATATGTGAAGCAATAGACCAAACAAGAGGATGGTTCTTCACACTGCATGTTCTTGGAACACTTCTCTTTGACTCTCCTGCTTTTAAAAATTGTCTTTGTCTTGAACTTGTTCTGGATGATAAAGGCGAGAAGATGAGTAAACACAAAGGAAACATTGTTGATCCATGGGATGTATTGAATAATGAAGGCGCAGATGCAATAAGATGGTATCTATTCACAGTAACACCTCCATGGATACCAAGAAGATTTTCAAGGAATGCTGTAAGTATAAGTTTAAAAAATTTTATAATTCCATTAAGAAGTAGTGTAAATTTCTTTACTTTATATGCCAATATTGACGAATTTTCACCTGAAAAATATGAATTTATAGATATAAAACAAAAACCAATAATGGATAGATGGTTAATATCAAGATTTAACTCACTTGTTGAATTTACAAATAAAAAATTAGATCAATATGATATTACTGATGCAACAAGAGAAATAGAAAAATTTGTTGATGATTTAACAAACTGGTATATCAGATTAAATAGGAAAAGGTTCTGGAAAGGAGAGATGGATTTTGATAAAATTTCAGCCTATCAAACTCTTTATGAAGTTTTAATTAATTTTTCAAAATTAATTTCTCCATTTGTTCCATTTATCTCTGAAGAGATATATCAATCTTTAAAAGGAGGATCAAATGCTTTTAAAGAAAGTGTCCATCTTGAAGATTATCCAGAATCTAAATTAGATTTAATTGATTTAGAACTTGAAAAAAGGATGGAATTTATAAGAGATATTGTTGAACTTGGGAGGTCAGCAAGAAAGAAAAGTAATATAAAAATAAGGCAACCACTTAGAACTATTTATGTTTATTCAGAAAAAAGAGAAGATATTGAAGATTTTATAGATTTAATAAAAAGTGAACTTAATGTTAAAGAAGTAATATTTATTGATAAAGAAGAAGATTTTGTTGATATAAATCTTAAACCGAACTTTGAAATCCTTGGTAGTAGATTTGGAAAATATCTTAATAATTTAAAAAATCTACTTGATAAAGATAGTAATTATATATATAAAACTCTTTTAAAAGAAAAAGAATATATAGTTATTATTGATGATTTTAAAGAAAAAATAGTTATTGAAGATTTAATAGTCGATAAAAGACCTAAAGGTAATTATTCAGTTGCTTTTAATAAAGGGATAACAGTTATACTATCTCTGTCAATTGATGAAGAACTTAAAAAAGAGGGGTGGTTAAGAGAATTTTTACATTTTATTCAAAATACAAGAAAAAATGTTGGTCTTGAAGTTACTGATAGAATAATCCTTGGAGTGATTTTCCCTGAGGAAAAAATAAATATCATAAAAAAATACTTAAACTATCTTAAAGAAGAGGCATTAATTGAAAGAATCGAATTCTCTAAAACTGATGGTAATAAAGTAATTTTTGAAGACGGAGAAATTTATATAAAAAAGGCATAAAAATTAATGCTTTTACAAAAACTCCATCTTAAAATATTCATAAATATTATTAAATTAATTTAAAGATGAGTTAATAATTGATAAAATAAAATAGATAGTTTAATGAAGGAGGAGAGATGAAAGAGGAAAAGAAAAAATTTACAACAACATCTGATATAGAGATAAAAGAACTCTACCTTCCACAGGATGATTTTGATTATGATAATAAACTCGGAAAGCCAGGAGAATATCCATTTACAAGAGGTGTTTATCCAACAATGTACAGGGGAAAATTATGGACAATGAGACAATATGCTGGTTTTGGGACAAGTAAAGAGACAAATTTAAGATATAAATATCTTTTATCCCAAGGTCAAACAGGTCTTTCAGTTGCTTTTGATCTGCCAACGCAAATTGGTTATGATTCAGATGATGAAATAGCGCAAACAGAGGTGGGTAAAGTTGGTGTTAGTATATCAACAATAGACGATATGGATGAACTATTTGAAGGAATTCCTCTTGGTGAAGTTTCAACTTCAATGACAATTAATTCGACTGCAACAATATTACTTGCCATGTATGTAGCAATTGCCGAAAAAAGAGGAATAGACAAAAAAATTTTAAGAGGAACAGTTCAAAATGATATATTAAAAGAGTATATTGCAAGAGGTACATACATATTTCCACCTGAACCATCATTAAGATTAACTGGTGATTTAATTGAATGGTGTGCAAAAGAGATACCAAAATGGAATGGAATAAGCATATCTGGTTACCATATAAGAGAGGCTGGTTCAAATGCAGTCCAAGAGGTTGCCTTTACTCTTCTTGATGGTATTGAGTATGTAAAATTACTTATAAACAGAGGGCTCGATGTTGATTTCTTTGCAAAAGGATTATCTTTTTTCTTTGCATCACATAATAATTTTTTTGAAGAAATTGCAAAATTTAGAGCAGCAAGAAGAATGTGGGCAAAAATTATGAAAGAGAAGTTCAATGCAAAAAATCCTGAATCTATGATGCTAAGATTTCATACTCAAACTGGTGGTGTAACATTAACATCAATTGAACCTATGAATAATATAATTAGAGTTACTTTACAGGCGCTCGCTGCAGTTCTTGGTGGAACTCAATCTTTACATACAAACTCATTTGATGAAGCCCTTTCATTACCTTCAGAAGATTCAGTAAGAATTGCTTTGAGAACTCAACAGATAATTGCATATGAAAGTGGTGTTACTGATACTGTTGATCCTCTTGGAGGTAGTTACTTTATCGAGCAACTAACTGATGAAATTGAAAAAAGAGCATTTGAAATAATAGATAGAATTGAGAAGATGGGTGGAATGAAGAAGGCAATACTTCTTGGTATTCCTCAAAAAGAAATTCTTGAGTCATCATATAAGTATCAAAAAGAAGTTGAGGAACTTGAAAGGATAATTGTTGGAAAAAATAAATTCAGAATAGATGAAGATAAAGAAATAAAAAGATTTAAAGTGAGCGAAAAAGTATTAAAAGAAAGAATTGAAAAACTTGAAGAATTTAGAAAAAATAGAGATTTCAATGAAACATCAAAATCCTTAAAGACTTTAAAAGAAAAGGCAAAGACAGATGAAAATCTTATGCCATATATTATTGATGCTGTTAAGAATAAAGCAACTCTTGGTGAAATTATAAAAGAGTTGAAAGATATTTTTGGAGAATATGATGTTAGTTTAACACTATAAAAAACTTAAGGAGGTTATTATGAAGGTTTTATTTTTTCAAAATCCACCAAAAAATTGGCAGGAAATTTTGAGTAAAGCAAAAGAAGAAGAAAAATTCAAAAATGACATTGAGTTTTATTTCAAGGATGATATGGAAAAAGTAATTAATGATGTTGATATATTTATAGGTGGATTTATTGATGGTGACTCTATTAAAAGAGCGAAAAAATTAAAATTAATTCAGGTTCCATATGCTGGTGTTGATCCAATACCATTTGATGTTGTTAAAGAAAGAAATATTCTTATATCTAATGCACATGAAAATGCTTTAACTGTTGCAGAACATGGTTTTTCACTATTACTTGCATTATCAAAATCTTTAGTTGTTCATGACAGGGATTTAAGAAAATCAATATGGCATGGATGGATGGCTAATGAGCCAAACTTTGAAGTTTATGAAAAAACTATTGGAATAATTGGGTTAGGTGCTATTGGAAGAGAAATGGCAAAAAGAGCAAAAGCATTTGGAATGAAAGTTATCGGAACAAAGAAAGATATTAAGAAAGATATAGATAAATTAAAGGATTTTGTAGATGAAATATACCCGATGGAAAATATCGCTGAAGTTATTAAAAAATCTCTTTTTATATTTATATCTGTTCCATTAACAAAGGATACAGAAAATTTAATTGGAGAGAAAGAGTTAAATTTAATGAAGGATAAATATTTAATAAATATTTCAAGAGGAAAAGTTGTTAATGAAGAGGCATTGTATAATGCTTTAAAAAATGGAATACTTAAAGGTGCAGCAATAGATGTATGGTATAATTATCCAAAACCCGGAGAAAAGGCATATCCATCAAAATATCCATTCCACGAACTTGATAATATAATTATGACTCCGCACTCTGCTGGATTTACTGTTGAGAGTGTACAGAGAAACTGGCTCTTTACTTTTAGAAATATTTTAAAATTTGCCAAAGGAGAAAAAATAGAAAATATAGTAGATGCTGAAAAACAATATTAATATATTTTTAAATTTTTAAAAAGGATAGAGTAATTGATAAAAAGATTAAATGTTTGATTATTTTTTAATTTTCTTATCTTTTTTAAATTATTTATTTCTTACAAAAATTTCTTCTTCTGAAAAAATAACCATCAAAATTGGTTCTGAAATTAAAAACAAGTTTATAAATCTTCTTCTTGGAGTTAATGCAGGGCCTTTACCTTCACATCCTGAAAACCCTAATTTGCTTGATTTGACTAATGAAGACCACAAAATTGGTATGAAGATAATAAGAAATCACGATTTTTACCAGGGTGAGGTTAATTTTCTGAAGGAGATAAGTTGTTTAAAGAATTAATTGATAGAGGTTTTTAAGATATATTTTTGATTGGGAAATTCATATGCTTTTTCTCCTACCCCATAGAATATTTCAAATTGGATTAAATCCGCAATTTATATAGTTGAACATTATTAAAAAGTTAAAATAATATTGAATTTTTTCAGATTCAATTTCTAATATTAAATCATTCAAATATTTTAAAATTTCTCTTTGATATGAAGTTATATTGATATTTTTCGAAATAATTAAAAATTTTTATAAATTAGCATATTGACATAAAATAAAAAAATTTTTAAAATTTATTAGTTAAGATTTTTTTGAGGAGGTGTTTAATGAAAAAATTTGTTGGGTTAATTCTCCTGGGGTTACTTATTTTCCTGTCATTTTCAATTTCCTGTAAACCCAAAGAAGGTGAAGTTACTCCTACAGTAGAGAAAAAGATCAAAGCAGGCTTTATCTATGTAGGACCAATTGGTGACTATGGATGGTCTCATGCTCATGAACAGGGTAGAAAATATGTGGCTGAAAAGTTTCCATGGCTTGAAACTACTTATGTTGAGGCAGTACCAGAAGCAGATTGTCCAAGAATAATTGATAGATTAATTAATGAAGAAAAGTGCGACATTGTCTTTACAACAAGTTTTGGTTATATGGATGCAACAGTTGATGCTGCAAAGAAATATCCAGATAAATTATTTATGCATTGTTCTGGATATAAACAGGATAAAAATCTTGGAACTTATTTTGTTGATTTCTATGAACTTTACTATTTAAATGGATTAATGGCAGGTGCTTTGACAAAATCAAATAAAATTGGATATGTTGGTGCACAACCAATTCCTGAAGTCGTAAGACATATTAATGCTTTTGCTCTTGGTGTAAAAGAGGTAAATCCAAATGCAAAAGTTTATGTAACATGGCTATTTTCATGGTATGATCCTGCAAAAGCAAAAGAAGCAGCAGAATCACTGATTGCTCAGGGAGTTGATACTCTTGCTTTCACAGAAGACTCAACTGCTGTTGTTGAGGTTGGGGAGGATTACACAAAGAAAGGTAAACAGATTTATACATTTTCACACTATAGTCCAATGCTTAAGTACGGAGAAGATACTGTTGTTTCTGGACAACTTGTTAATTGGGGAATAGCATATGAAGAAGTTTTAATGAGAATGTACACAAATACCTGGATAAGCAAAGATTATTTATATTTATTAAAAGATGGTGGTTGTGAACTTGGAGGAGATTTTGGAGTACCTATCAATCCAAAATTTGAAAATGAGTTAAAGAGTAAAAAGGTAAAAGATAAACTCTTAGGAGAGATTTCAGTTTATGATTTAGTAATGAAAAGAGTTGAACAATTCAAAGATCCTGTTGCAAAGTTTAATCCATTTGTTGGACCTCTTAAAGATAATAAGGGTAATTTAAGGTTAAAAGATGGAGAAGAAGGAACATACAATATGTTATGGAGCATAGATTGGTTTGTTGATAATATTGTTGGAGAAGTTCCTAAATAAGGATTTAATAATATTTTTTGAGGAGGAGATTGACTCTCCTCCTCTTTTTATTAATATATAATGAAAAATCAAAGTATTGATACTCTTGAAATGAGGGGTATATACAAAGAGTTTCCTGGAGTTATTGCAAATAATTATGTTGATCTTAAGATAAAAAATGGCGAAATTGTATCACTTCTCGGAGAGAATGGTGCTGGGAAAACAACTCTTATGAATATTTTATATGGATTATATAGAATGGATAAAGGGGAAATCTATATAAATAATGAAAAAGTTTATATAAAAACTCCAAAAGATGCAATCAATCATGGCATTGGAATGGTTCATCAACATTTTATGTTAATTGATAACCATTCAGTTCTTGAAAATATTTCTTTATATTTAAAAGAAACACCTGTTCTATTTCCTGAAAAAAAGGCAGAGAAACTGCTTTTACAATTTTTTGATAAATATGGTTTTCATGTTAATCATAAGGCGAAAATTTATGAACTTTCACTTGGTGAACAACAAAGAGTTGAAATAATAAAAATACTTTTAGGAGGGGCTTCTTTATTAATACTTGATGAACCAACCTCTGTTTTAACTCCAAAAGAAGCACTGGATCTTTTCAATTTATTAAGAAACCTAACTAAAGAAGGGAAATCTGTCATTTTTATAACACACAAACTTAAAGAGGTATTTGAAATAAGTAATAAAGTTGTTGTTTTAAGACAGGGCAAAAAAGTTTTTGAAGAAGATATTAAAAATACAAATGAAAATGAACTTGCAAGATATATGGTTGAAAGAGAAATAAAGCCCTCAATAACAAAAAGAGAAATTAAAAATGGAGAAGTTTTATTAAGTGTTAAAGATATATTTGTAAAAAATGATAAAGGAAAAACATCTGTCAAAGGCGTTAGTTTTGAAGTTAAAAAGTATGAAATCTTTGGTATAGCAGGTGTTTCAGGAAATGGTCAAAAGGAATTAATTGAGGCATTAACTGGTTTAAGAAAATGGGAAAAAGGAGAAGTTTTTTTCTTTGGAAAAGAATATAATAGATTTAACTCAAAATTATTTAGAAAATTAAATGTTTCGCATATACCTGAAGAGAGAACAAAATTTGGAGTTGTAGCAAATCTACCAATTTACGATAATTCAGTTCTAAGAACTTATGATAATCAACCTTTTTATAAAGGTTTAATATTAAAATATAACTTAATAAAAGAATTTTCTAAAAAAATAGTAAAAGATTATAATGTTATAACTCCGTCTATAAATACAAAAGTAAAACTTTTATCTGGGGGTAATATACAAAAATTTATTCTTGGAAGAGAAATTTCTACTAAAAAGGAGTTTATTATTGCAGCACACCCAACATATGGACTTGATATATCTGCTACAAGATATATTAGAGATCTTTTAATTAAGATGAGAGATGAAGGTAGTGCAATACTTCTTGTTTCAGAAGATCTTGATGAAATACTTGAAGTTTCAGATAGATTTGCAATTATGTATGAAGGTGAATTTATATGTATAACAAAACCAGGAGAACTTCCGATTGAAGATATAGGCTTAATGTTAGGAGGTTTAAGAAGTAAGAAAAAAGAGGAGAAAATCTCTTGATTATCGTTGAGAAGAGAAAAAGGTATAACATAAAAGAAAATTTAATTATTATTTTAATATCAATTTTCCTGAGTTTATTAATTTCAAGTTTGATATTTTCATTAAGAGGTATAAATCCATTTTTTGCTCTTTATAAAATTATCTTTAGTTCTTTTGGTAGTTTATATGGAATAAAAGAGACAATCACAAAAGCAATTCCTCTTATGTTGTGTGGGGTTGGACTTTCAATCGCTTTTAAGGGTAAATTCTGGAATATTGGAGCAGAAGGGCAACTTCTTGTTGGTGCTACAATTGCAACCTGGATAGGATTATTTATTGGAAAAAATTTACCATCAATAATATTAATACCATTAATGTTTTTAATGGGTTTTATTGGTGGAGGGTTAATTGCTCTTATACCTGCTTTTTTAAAAGTAAGATTTAATATTAATGAGGTAATTATAACTCTAATGTTAAATTATATTGTTGAACAATATGTTCAATATCTTGTTTATGGACCCTGGAAAGGAAAAACTCAATATGGTTTCCCATATACAGATAATCTTTCTCAAAACGCTCTTCTACCAATTATAAAAGGTTCAAGAATACATTACCCAACATTAATAATTGCAATTGCCCTATCAATTTTAATTTTCTTTATAATTTTCAGAACCAAACTTGGCTACGAAATTAGAGTTATAGGTGAGAATCCATTAAGTGCAAAATATGCTGGAATTGATTTTATGAAAGTAACACTAATTATGATGTTTTTAAGTGGAGGCATAGCAGCACTTGCAGGTGTTGGTGAAATTTCTGGAATTCATAAACATTTAACTTATCCATCACAAATTTCATCTGGCTATGGATATACATCGATAATAGTTGCCTGGCTTGCTCAACTTAATCCACTTATAGTAATTTTAACTTCACTTTTTTTTGGTGGAATTCTTGTTGGTGGTGATGTTATTCAAACTTCTTTTGGTTTTCCATTTGCGACAATAAACATTTTCAATGGTCTGATGCTTGTTTTTATTTCAATTAGTTATTTTTTGATTCAATATAAAATTTCTTTTAAAAGGAAAGAAAAATGAATGAAACAACATTTTTAATTTTTTCAATTATAAAAAGAGCCCTAATATCTGGAACTCCTCTCCTTCTTGGAACTATTGGGGAAATTTACACAGAAAGATCGGGTGTTTTAAACCTTGGAATTGAAGGAATGATGGCAATTGGTGCTGTTTCTGGTTTTGGTATCACAATATTAACAAAAAACCCCTGGGTTGGTTTATTATTTGCTATATTTTTTGGAATTTTATTATCATTGATACATGCATTCATCTCAATAACTCTTAAAGGAAATCAAACTATTTCAGGCCTTGCTCTTTCAATGCTTGGACTCGGAATTAGTGGATTTTGGGGTAAAGCATATATAGGAATTCCATTAGAATATAGATTTAATGATGTTGTTATCCCCTTTTTAAATAAAATACCATTTATAGGAGAACTATTTTTTAAGGGCGATCCTATATTTTATATTTCACTTTTATTGACATTCTCTTTATGGTTTATCCTTTATAAAACAAAATGGGGAATAATTATTAGATCTTGTGGAGAGAACCCTCTTGCATCTGACTCTATGGGAGTTAATGTCTATATTATAAGATATATTTGCGTTGCAATTGGTGGTGCTCTATCTGGAATGGCTGGAGCATATTTATCTTTATCATATGCATCTTCATGGATTGAAGGAATGACTGGCGGAAGAGGATGGATAGTTATTGCATTAACTATCTTCTCTCTATGGAATCCATTAAGGGCTTTACTTGGTGCATATCTATTTGGTGGTATTTATATACTTCAATACATCTTACAGCAATACTATAAAATTTCACCAAATATCCTTCTTATGTTGCCTTATATAGGGACGATTTTAGTTTTACTTTTAAGTGCTAATGAAACATTAAGAAAAAGAATTGGAGCACCAAAATTTCTTGGTGAACCATATATAAAAGAAGAGAAATAGAAAAATTTTTATTATTTTTTAATATTCTCTTTTAGACATATTTTATATTTTCCTTTGCTATTTTTTTAAACTTTTTGATACTTTGTTAAAATCTACAATATCAAATTTATAAAGTGTAGGCAAATTTTCAATCTCTTTTTTTATTAATAATAATATTTCTAATGGAACCTCTTTTCCACCTTCAATCCCAATATCTATATCACTTGTTATAAAATTATCACCTTTAACTCTTGAGCCAAAAAAGAAAAAAGAGTACACAAAAATGTGTACTCTTTTTGTTTAGAAAGTATTAATTCTTTAATAGTTCTAACTTTCTTTAATGAGAAGTATTCTTCTAATTTCTCTATTCTTTAATAAACTAACTGAAATAATATAAGTTAAAACTCCTTTAATCAGATCAATAGGTATAAATGGCAAAGAACCAAAAATGAATGATTTATAAACATCAATAGATAGAATTTTTGATAGATATAAAACTCCACATAGATGGATAAAGAAAATTCCTAAAATTATAGCAATAGGAAGAAGTTTCTTATTTAACATATAGATATATCCAGCAATAAAAGACGCTATTACAAAACCTAAAAGGAAACCTCCTGTTTTTCCAAAAAGATAAGCAATTCCACTATTTCCTCCACTAAAAACTGGAAAACCTAAAATACCAATTAATATGTAAATAATAGTAGAAAGAGAGCCGTAAAATGGACCAAGAAAAATTCCAGAAAGCAAAACGAAAAGAAGTTGAAGTGTAAAAGGAATTGGAGTAAATGGTAGGGGAATAGATATATATGCACCAATAATTATTAAACAGGTGAATAGTGAAGATAGAATAAGTTTTTTAATTCTCATAAATTATAGTTTTCCGAGTATTGTTATCATTACTCCTGCTACAACTGCTGTTCCTATAACTCCTGCAACATTGGGTCCCATAGCATGCATTAATAAAAAGTTACCTGGATTTTCTTCTTGTCCGACTTTTTGACTTACTCTTGCTGCCATTGGAACAGCAGAAACACCTGCAGAACCAATAAGAGGGTTAATTTTACCTCCACTTAACCAGTAAAAAACTTTTCCTAATAAAACACCACCTGCTGTACCACCTGCAAAGGCAACAACTCCAAGGACAATAATTCCAATTGTTTTTGCTGTTAAGAATGTTTTGGCATCCATTGTTGAACCAACTGTTGTTGCAAGAAATATTGTAACAATGTTTATAAATTCATTTGCAGCAGTATTTTTTAATCTTTCGACTACTCCACATTCTCTAAAAAGGTTTCCTAGCATTAACATACCTATTATTGGTGTAATAACTGGAAATATAAGACCCACTATAATTGTTGTAATTATTGGAAACAAAATTTTCTCTGTTTTTGAAACTGGTCTTAATTGTTCCATCATAACCTGTCTCTCCTTTTTAGTGGTTAGTGCTTTCATTATTGGAGGTTGAATTAAAGGAACAAGAGACATATATGTATAGGCAGCAACTGCTATTGGACCGATAAGATGAGGTGCAAGTTTAACAGCAGTGTAAATTGCTGTAGGGCCATCTGCTCCTCCAATAATTCCAATCGCTCCTGCTTCTTTAATTGTATAACCAAGTATTTTTGCAATTGAAAGAGCAATAAAAATTCCGAGTTGTGCTGCTGCACCCATAAGAATAGTCCATGGATTTGCAATCAATGGTCCAAAATCTGTTAATGCTCCTAACCCTAAAAAAATAAGAAGCGGAAAAACTTCTGTATCAAGTCCAATTTGTTTAAATAGATAGAAAATTCCTGGGTATGGAGTTCCAGGAGAAGCCATTCCAGCAAGTGGAAGATTTGCAAGTAGCATACCAAAACTAATAGGGATTAAAAGAAGAGGTTCAAATTCTTTTGCAATAGCAAGATAGAGAAGTAAAAGAGCAATACCAATCATTAATATCTGTCCCCATGTAATATTTGCTAAACCACTTATCTTAACTAAATCTATAAGTGAAGACATATTATCCACCTACCTCAATTGATAATAATTTTTCTCCTGTTTCAACTGATTGTCCTGGTGTTACAAAAACTTCTTTTACCACTCCATCATTTGATGCGAAAAATTCATTCTCCATTTTCATAGCCTCAATTGTTAAAAGAAGGTCTCCTCTTTTAACTCTACTTCCTGGTGATGCAAGAACTTTTAAAATTTTTCCTGGAAGTGGTGCAGTTAAGATATTTTTACCTGGTTCTGTAACTTGAACCTTTTTTTCTATCTTTTGTTCAGTAACTGGAACTTGAACAGGTATTTCTTTTTTAGATTCTTCTTTAATTTTTGGCTCTTCTTTTATCTCACTAATTTTTTTTATTACTGGTGTTTCACCAACTTCTTCAACTAAAACTTCATATGTTTCACCATCAATAGTAACTTTAAATTTTTTAGCCATTTTTCCATCTCCTTTCTTTTGACTCACTTACTCTTTTCCCTAATGTTCTTTTTATTTTCCATAGATCAACTCCTTCGCCTTTTAAAGGTTGGGAGAAAGCAAATGTCACTCCTTTTCTTGATGAAAGATACATATTTATTGCAGCAATCATCGCTGCTATTTTCTTTTTACCTTTCTCTTCAGGTAATTTTTTTTCTTCTAATTCTTCTTTTTTCTCAATTTTTTCTTTTGGTGGTTTACCTTCTTTATAGAAAAATGTTTTAAATAGAGAGATTATGAATCCAAGAAGTGCTAAAACCACAAACACAATTGACATTGCGAGAATACCAAATAAAATTGTATCCCAAAAAGTTTCAATTCTCATAAAAGCCTCCTATAAAGGAATATTTCCATGTTTTTTTGAAGGAGATTCAACTGATTTGCTTCTTAAGAAAAGAAGGGCTTTTGCAATTCTTAATCTTGTTTCTGCTGGGTCTATAACATCATCAATATAACCTCTTTCTGCTGCTCTATATGGATTTGCAAATTGATCTCTAAATTCTTTAATTTTTTGTTGTCTCATCTTTTCTTTATCTTCTGCGCTTTGAATGTCTTTTCTAAATATTATTTCTGCTGCACCTTCAGCACCCATTACTGCTATTTCTGCTGTAGGATATGCATAAACAACATCAGCACCAAGGTGTCTTGAACTCATAGCAATATATGCACCACCATATGCTTTTCTTAAAATTATGGTTACTTTAGGAACAGTTGCTTCAGAATATGCATATAGTAGTTTTGCTCCATGTCTTATTACTCCTCCATGCTCCTGATTAACTCCTGGAAGATATCCTGGACAATCTGTAAAAGTTATTATTGGTATGTTGAATGCATCACAAAATCTTACAAATCTTGCCCCTTTATCTGAAGAATTAATATCAAGAACACCTGCCATAAATTTTGCTTGATTTGCTACAATACCAACGCTTATACCACCTATTCTGCCAAATCCTACAACTATATTAGGAGCAAAATATTTATGTACTTCAAGAAATTCACCATTATCAACGATATTTTTTATTATATCCATGACATCATATGATTTTGAAGGATCAGTTGGTACAACATCTCTTAAAGACTCCTCAATTCTATCTATTGGATCATCTGTTTCAATAAGTGGAGGATCTTGAAGATAGTTATCTGGAATATAAGAAAGAAGTTTTTTTAAAGTATCAAGAGCATCTTTATCATCACCAGCAAGAAAATGGGCAACACCACTTCTCTGGTTATGAACAAGACCGCCACCCAAACCTTCATGTGTTATCTCTTCGCCTGTAACTGCTTTAACGACATTAGGCCCAGTAATATACATAAATGCTTTTTCTGTCATAATAACAAAATCCATTATTGCAGGAGAGTAAACTGCTCCACCTGCTGTTGGTCCCATATTAACTGCTATTTGTGGAACAACACCAGATGCTTTTGTATTCCTATAGAAAATTTCTCCATAACCAAATAGAGAATCAACACCTTCCTGAATTCTTGCTCCACCAGAATCATTGAGTCCAACTATTGGAATTCCAAGTTTCATAGCAAAATCCTGCATTTTTACAATTTTTAATGCATGCATTTCTCCAAGAGAACCACCTAAAACTGTAAAATCCTGTGCATAAAGGGCAATTCTTCTGCCATTAACTGTTGCTAAACCAGTTATAATAGCATCTCTTGGAGCAAATGTCTTATCAAGACCAAAATATGTGGAACGGGTTTTCATAAACTCATCAAATTCAATAAAAGAACCTTCATCTACAAGATATTCAATTCTTTCCCATGCAGTTAAACTACCTTTCTCATGCTGCTTCTGGATGGCTTCTTTTCCTCCACCTTCCTTGATCTTTTGTTTCTTTTCATTTAACTCATTTAATAAATCATCAATACCCATAAATTACCTCCAATTATGGAATTCTCGTAAACACTCCGACACGATATTAAAAAATATTAAATCTCTCAATCCCTTGATATTATATCAAATATTTCTAATAAAATTTATCTCTTTTTCAAGCAATGAAGAAATCTTATAAATTTTACTCTCTTCAAGATAATTAGAACATAGTTGCATACCTATTGGTAAATTATTATATATTCCTGTTGGTATACTTATTGCTGGTATACCGGCAAGATTAATTGGTATAGTCATAACATCAGATAAATACATTTGAATTGGATCTTTTATCCTTTCTCCAATATTAAAAGGTAGAAATGGAGAGGTAGGAAAAATTAAAACATCAACTTCTTTAAAAGCATTCTGAAAATCATCTGTTATCATTTTTCTGACTTTTGAGGATTTTAAATACCACTGATCATAATAACCAGATGAAAGAGCATATGTTCCTAATAGTATTCTTCTTTTAACTTCTTTGCCAAAACCCAATTTCCTTGTTTCAGTATACATTTTTTTCAAACTATCTTCCTGAATTCTTAATCCATACCTTACACCATCATACCTTGCAAGATTACTTGATGCTTCAGAAAAGGCAACAATATAATAAACAGAAAGAGAGTATGGTAAGTTTGGAAGAGAAATCTCTTTAATTTCTATTTTGTTTTTTTTCAAAATATCTATACACATTAAGAAATTTTTTTCAATGCCTTCATCAATTTTATATTTACCTATCTCTTTTACAATTCCAACTTTTACTTCTCCTTCAAATTCTTTAATTGGTTCATTATTTATATTTAGAGATGTTGAATCTCTTGAATCATAACCTTTAATAACATCTAAAACATAAAAAGCATCATTAACTCTTTTTCCAAAAATTCCTATTTGATCTAAAGATGAACCAAATGCAACAAGACCATATCTTGAAAGAAGACCATATGTTGGTTTTAAACCAACTACTCCACAAAATGAGGCAGGTTGTCTTACAGAACCACCAGTATCCGAACCAAGAGATGATATTACCATATCAGATGCAATAGAGGCCGCTGAACCACCAGAGGAACCACCTGGTACTTTGTTTAAATCCCAGGGATTTCTTGTTATTTTAAATGCAGAATTTTCTGTTGAAGAGCCCATTGCGAATTCATCCATATTTGTTTTACCAATAATAATTGCTCCTGCTTCTTTTAGTTTTTCTATAACAAATGCATCGTATGGTGCAATAAAATTTTCAAGAATTTTTGAACCACAAGTATTTGGCAAATCTTTAACAAGAATGTTATCTTTAATAGCAAAAATAATCCCATATAAAGGAAGATTTGAATCTTCCTTCTCAAGTTCTTTTGCTCTTTTCAATGCCCCATCAAAATCAAGATAAAGAAATGCATCGATCTCTTTTTCTTTGTCTTCAATTCTTTTGATATAAAGTTCTAATAGTTCTTTTGGAGAAATTTTTTTCTCTCTTAAAAAAGTGAGTGTTTCATTAATTGTTAATTTAAGAAAATCCATAATTAATCACCAACAATTTTAGGAACTTTTACGAAATCTTTTTCAAAAAGAGGTGATAATTTTTCTAATACTTCTCTATCAAAAATTTTTTCCTCTTTATCCTTTCTTAAGAATAATTTCTGAATTGGAGGATGAAACATTGGTTCAACATTTTCAGTATTAAGTTCTTCGATGCTTTTAAAATATGTAAGTATCTCTTCAAGTTGAGGTATTATTTCATCTTTTTCATCATCTTTAAGATAGAGTTTTGATAAAATTAAAATCTTTTCTACTATATCTTTATCAATAATTTTCATAACAAATTCTTATTGAAAGCATATCTTTAATCTCTTTTGCATCTTTAAGCCAGGTTAAAAGAAGTTCTCTTTGTGACTCAAGTATTTTAAGTCTTCCAGATATATCATAATACTCCTGACTTACATCAGTTGTTGTGGTTGTTATGTTTTTTATTTCTCCATATTCATTCAATTTTGTTATGAAATTATCAAAATCTTTTGATGGAATCATTAAGGTTATATATCCTGAACTTTTGTCATTTTCTTTATATATTTGAGAATTTATTACATTTCCATTAAATTGATTTGCTAAAAGCATTATTCTATTTAGAGATTCATAGAATTTGCCTTTTTCAATATTAATTTCAACACTTCCCTTTTTTATAAGTTTCAAACCAGAATCATTAATATTTGAATTTATTGTATAATTTTTATCTTCTTTAACAACCTCTCCAGTAATTTCAAAAGTTGGATTTAAACTCTCATTTCTTTCAATTCGATATGGTAAGAAAGAATTTGGTGTTAGCCCTATTTTTGATCCTAAAAATGGTAAGATTTTTAAAATAAAGAATCCAGCAATTAATAGAATTATTATTAAACCTATAATTAAAACTACCTTTTTGTTAAAAATTTTTTTCATCAGAGCCTCCTTTTTACTAATATTAACAACTTTAAGAAAAAAAAGTTTCAAATGTTTCTTTGTGAACATTGTTCAATGTTTTTGTAACAAAAGATATTTTAAGTTGTATAATAAAATATATGGAAAAGATAATTGAAGTGAAAGATGTTGTTGTTGAATATCTTTTGGGAAAAGTTGTTGTTTCTGCTTTAAGAGGAATAAATCTTGAAATAAAAAAGGGAGATTTTATAGCAATAATGGGTAAATCTGGCTCTGGAAAATCAACTTTACTTCAGGTGATAGGGGGATTACAAAGACCAACAAAAGGAAAAGTTTTTATAAATGGTGTAGATTTATCAAAACTAAATGAAAATGAACTTGCAATTTTTAGAAGAAAAAATATTGGTTTCGTTTTTCAAGCATATAATTTAATTCCAACATTAACAGCAATAGAGAACATTGAACTTCCAATGATTTTTTTCAATATTCAACAAAAAGTAAGGCAGGAAAAAGCAAAAAATATATTATATAAAATGGGACTTTCTGATAGATTGCATCATAAACCTTCAGAACTTTCTGGAGGTGAGCAACAAAGGGTAGGAATTGCAAGAAGTTTAGCCAATGACCCTGAGATAATATTAGCAGATGAACCAACTGGAAATCTTGACTCAAAGTCTGGTGAGAGTATCATGGAAGAGTTTGTTGAAGTAAATGAAAGTTTTGGAAAAACAGTTGTTGTAGTAACACATGCAAGAGAAGTTGCAGGATATGCAAATAAAATAATTCATATAAAAGATGGAAAAATTGAATCAATTGAAGAATTAAGGAGGTATTAATGAAAAGGTTTACATTATTTATTTTAACATTAATTTTAATGGTATCGATTATTAAATTAACCTTCAGTGAGCCTCAAATTGAGGTCACAGGTTATAAGTTAAATCCAAAGGAGATTTATCCTGGATCTGAATTTACACTAACTATTACGCTTAAAAATAATAGTTCAAATGATAAGGCAAAAAGCGTTGTTGTAGAAATAAAGAAAATAGAAGGTAAAAATGATCTCTCTTTCTTTTATCCCAAAAATAAAACAACAACAAGAAAAATTGAGGAGATTGATGTTAACAAAGAAATGTCAGTTGATTTTACATTTCAAGTTGATAAAGGGGCTCCAACTGGTATATATAGATTAATTGTAAATTTAAGTTGGAAGGATGAGGGTGATAAGAATTATTCAAGTGAAGAATTAATTAGCATAAGCATTTCGCCACCATCAATCGAAAATAGACCACTTCTTACTATAAAAACCTTTAACACATACCCACAACAAGTTGAAGGAGGTAAGAGTTTTAATTTAAACTTAAATATAAATAATATCGGTGGTAAGGATGCAAAAAATGTTAAAGTTGAGATAAATAGAATAGAGGGACAAAATACTCTTCTATATTTTTCCCCATCAAAATCTGGAAATATAATTTACATTAACAATATTTCAAAAAGTGGAGTTTATGAGGCTCAGTTTAATTTTAATGTAGACGAAAACATAAAAAATGGAGTATATAACTTCGTTGTTGATATGACATATGAGGATGAAGCAAGAATAACATACTCATCCTCTGAAATTGTTGGAATAAATGCAATTGAAAAACAGGATAAGGCTGAAATAGAAATTTTAAGTTATAATGTCACACCTGATGACATTATACCTGGTAGTGAGTTTGCTATTAATATAAAGATTAAAAATCAAGGATCTCTTCAGGCAAAAAGCATAAAAATATACCCATCAAATATTGAAGGAGAAAGTTCTTTAAAATATTTCACAATCAAGGGTGAAGGTATAAAAAATGTAGAGATTTTAGAATCAGAAGAGGAAAAAGATGTCCAATTCATTTTAATTGCTGATAGAAAAACTGAAACAAAACTATATAACATAATTTTTACAATAAATTACCTTGATTCAAAAAATAAAAGTTATACAAGTTCAAAATCAATTGGAGTGCTTATATCATCAGATAATCCAGATTTATATCTTACAAACTATTCAATTGACACAGATAAAATAAAGCCAGATACAACATTCAATTTAGCACTCACTCTTGAAAATCTTGGAAATCTTGATGCAGTTGATACAAAAATAACTCTTCAAAATGTTGAGGGCACAAACTCTCTTTATCCATTTTCAGTCATTGAAGGAAGTACAACAAATTTTGTAAATAATATAAAAAACAAAGACAAAATTATTGTTAAATTCAATTTGAAAGTTGATAAAGATGCTTTAAGTAAAAATTACACTTTAAATATTTCAATTAGTTATAAAGATATAGCCATTAGGGATTACTCAAAAACAGAAAAAGTTAACCTCTTTGTTGAAGAGAAAGAGAAAAGTGATGAACCAAAATTAATTGTAAAAAGTGTAATAACAGATCCGAAAATAATATCCCCTGGTCAGAACTTTAAAGTAAGTATAAACATTTTAAATAATGGTGGAGGAATTGCAAAGAATAGTACTATTCAATATTCAGGAGTTGGAACTTCAAATGATTTATACCCATTTACGCCTCTTGATACAAGCAACACAATTTACATTGGAGACATAAAACCTGATGAAGAGAAATTAGTAAAAGTTAATTTCTCAACATCTTCTGATGCAAAAGATGGTGTATACAATATCATTCTTAATCTATCCTATGAAGATGGTGAAAAATATTCTGAATCCCAAAAAATAGGTGTTGTTGTAAAAAAATATGAACCACAAAAGAATTTAAATATAATTTTATCAAGTTATAGAGTAACTCCAGATGTTGTCAATCCTGGAGGTATTGTGGAAATAGAGTACACAATTTTAAATATATCTAAGGAGACAGGGTATAACATAACCCATAAAATTGAAAAAATTGAAAATTCAAACTCACTATATCCTTTCTCACCAATCTCCTCATCAAACATAAAAACAAATAACTCAATACAAGGAGGGGGTTCTGTATATTCAAAACTCTCATTCTTTGTATCTCCTGATGCAGAATCTAAAACATATAATCTCCTTTTCTCCATAACATATGAAGATTCAAGTGGAAATATATATGAAAAAACATCATCCATTGGAGTTGTTGTATTAAGAAAGCCTTTATTAACTTTATTTAACTTTGTTTACCCTGAAAGAGTTAAACAAAATGAAAAATTCACAATTTCATGTGATATAGGAAATCCAGGTAACTATCCTGTTAAAGGAGTTATAGTTTTTTTAAGGGGTCTTCCAGTTAATGGCGGAGATAAATTCATAGGGACCCTTGATAGTGGAAATTATGATACCTATGAGTATGAAATTACCATTTCAGAACCAAACGAATATAAAGGTGAATTTGTTGTTCAATATGTTGATGATTCAAATAATATTCATGAAATGAAAAAAGATTTTGATATAGTTGTGGAAAAAGGTGTCAATGGTAATGGAACCCAGCAGAAAGAAGAGAAACTTACATTTTGGCAAAGATTATGGAGATTTTTATTAAGAATTTTTGGAATAGGTAAATAATATGAGAATAAATGATTCATTTAAAATTGTTTTAAGAAATTTAAATAGATCAAGAACAAGAACAATTTTAACTTCTGTAGGAGTTTTAATTGGTGTTGCTGCAATAGTTACTCTTATTTCTATAAGTATTGCATTGAATAGAAGTGTTGTTGAACAAATTGAATCTTCTGGTGATATAAAGGTTGTCACTGTTTATCCCTCAAGTTTCAGATTTGGAGGTGGGATGCAAAATTTAAGAACAAGAAATAGCAGTTCAATAATAAAAATTCTTGATAAAGAAAGTTTAGATAAAATTGAGAAAATTGATGGGGTTGAAGCATTATCGCCTGTTTTTGAATATAATGGATTAAAATTTGAATCGAGCAGAGGATATAGTATTTCAAACCTGACAGGTTTATTGCCAAACAAGATAAAAGATATAGCAGGTGAACTTGAAAAAGGCAGATATTTCACAAATAGTGATAAATATTCAGTTATAGTTGGTGCTAAATTTGGAGAAACTTTTCTCGATGTAAATACAAACAATGAAATAAAAATAGAACCTTATGGTAAAAGTTTAAAGGTAACAATTCAAAGAGTAAATGATGGAAAAATTGAAAAAAGGTCTTACATATTTAAAGTAGTTGGTATATTAAAAAGTAAAGGTACTCAGGAAGATTATAATGTTTATGCACCTATTAATACAGTAATATCAATGAGAGAGTGGTTAACAAATTCTACTATCAATCCAGATTCAACTGGATATTCAAGAGCAATTGTAAAAGTTAAAGATGTCAATAGTGTGGGATATGTAAGCGAAAAAATTCAGGATATAGGTTTTACAGCAATTTCTGTTCAAACAATAATAAATGCTATCTCTAATGTTTTTAGAATTTTACAATTTATTTTGGGAGGTATAGCAGCAATATCTCTTATAGTAGCAGGAGTAGGGATTGTAAATACTATGACAATGTCAATATATGAAAGAACAAGGCAAATTGGAATTATGAAAGCAATAGGAGCATCAAATGGAGATATTTTAGTTATGTTTCTTCTTGAAGCAGCATCCCTTGGTTTCTTTGGTGGTGTTGGTGGTGTACTTCTTTCATTTTTATTAAATTTAATAATTACACTTATCTCTCCATTAATAATGGAGGGATTAAAATTAAATGTAATAGCACCTTTTTATCTTGTTATTTTCGCAATTATATTTGCAATTATTATTGGTGTTATTGCAGGATATTTCCCTTCAAAAAGAGCAGCAAATCTTAGCCCTGTTGAAGCCCTAAGATATGAATAAATTTAATTAATTTTAAAAATATTTATTATAAATTTTCATTTGACAAAAGAAATTTAATAAAATATAATTTCATTCTGGTATGAGTTATAGTAAAGGAGGGTCAATGATAAGAAAAGGCGATTATGTGGAAATAAAAATAATAGCATTAAATAAAAATGAAAGAGCAGAAAACCTCCCACTGGATACAAAAAATTTTCCATATGAAGGAAAAATAAGAGGTTATATAACATCAGATTCAAACATTGGAGATGAAGTCATAATCGAAACCCCCATTGGTAGAAAAATTAAGGGAACACTTTTAGGAAAAGTTAGTCAATATGAACACAATTTTGGAGAGCCAATTAGAGAACTAATTGATATTGGAAAAAAAGTTAGAGAAAAATATTTAAAGGAGTAATTATGGGAAAAGTAGAGGAACTCCTAAATAAAAGTAGCGAAATAATGAAAAAATCTCTTGCTGGTCTTGATTATGATAAGTATGAAACAAAAAATATCTCATTTGATTATGAATCTATTATGAATTCAGTACCTTATGATATAAGCGAGATAATGAAAATTCAAAGAGAATTTAAAGTTGGAGGAACCCCAATTTATGAACTCAAAAATATAAATAAAATAATAAAAAAGTTATCAAAGCCAGGTTATGGAGCAAAAATTTTACTTAAAGATGAGGCAAATAATGCTTCTGGTTCTTTTAAGGCAAGAAGAGCATCTCTCTCTCTCTTCCATGCAAAAAAATTGGGTTATGAGGGTGTAGTTGCTGAAACAAGTGGTAACTATGGAGCAGCAGTTGCATCTCAAGCAGCACAGATGAATTTAAAAGCAATAATTGTTCAAGAAGTTTTTGATTCAAAATGGATTGGTCAACCAGAAATATTAGAAAAAGGAAGAGCATGTGAAGCATATGGTGCAGAAGTCTGGCAGATGACTGTTGGACCTGAACTTTTTTATTGGACGCTTGTTATTTTAAAAGAAACAGGTTATTTTAATGCATCACTTTATACTCCATTTGCTATTAAAGGAATAGAAACTTTAGGATATGAAATTGCTAATGATGTAATAGAAAAATATGGTAAATTCCCTGACTATGTTCTTGCTACTCATGCAGGTGGAGGAAATATCACAGGAACAAAAAGAGGGTTAATGTCTGGCGGTGCAAAAAATACTAAAGTTATTGGAGTATCTGTTGATTTAAGAGGTCTTCATATGGCATCTGATAAAGATTTTAATAGAAAATCATTTACAACTGGCCATACAGGATTTGGAGTTCCTTTTTTAGTAAAACCAGATAGAACAGATGTTCCAAGGAACGCAGCAAGACCATTAAGATATATTGATGATTATTTTGTTGTTTCACAAGGAGAAGTTTTTTATACAACCATCTTACTTGCTCAATTAGAAGGTCTTGAAAGAGGTCCAGCAGGAAACACCGCTCTTGCTGCTGCTATTCCTTTTGCTACTAAACTTCCTGAAGACAAAATAGTTGTTATTCAAGAAACTGAATATACAGGAGCAGGAAAACACCCCTATGCACAATTAACATTTGCTAAAAAAATGGGAGTTGAAGTTGTTTCAGGAGATCCAAAAGATAATATTCCTGGAAAAAGAATTGTTATACCTGAGGATGTTGAAAATTTAAGGTATGAAGAAATGGATATGAATGAAATAAAACTATCTTATCTAAAACATAATTTAGAGTATATTAAAGAAATTACTAAAAAAGATCTAATTTTTTTAAAAGAGGAGATAAATGAAGTTGAAAGTGATTTTGTTGAAAAATTTTTATATGAGAAAGGAGTGAGAGTAAATGATTAGAGAAGATGATTATCTAAAAAGAAGAGAACATTTAAAAAATATGAATGAAGAAGAATTAATAAATTATTTCTGGAAACTAACTGAAAAAATTGTTGATCCGCTCATAGAATTATCTAAAACTCATACATCTCCATCAATAGAAAGAAGTGTTTTATTAAGAATGGGTTTCTCAAGTATTGAGTCAAAAAACATTGTTAAATATATGATTGAAAATAATTTATTGTCACATGGGGCAGGTAAGATAGTTTTAATTTATTCTGAGTTAAAGAAAAAAAATTACCTTGAGGCAGGAAAAGACCTGTCCAAAGGAGTTGGTTGGGAAGAAATTATTAATTATTACAGGAGAAACCAAAATGCTTAATCCAGATAAAAAAATAGATATAAATGAAATATTAAAAGATTTGGAAGATTATAAACCTAAAAGATATGGATGGACATTTAGAAAAAAGGTTAATAGACAAAAAATTGGTGGAGTTGAATATTTTGAAACAAGTGAACCTTTAAAAAATTCAATTCCTCTTCCAGCAAGTAGACAGATGGATTATATTGATCCTCAACCCGATATAACAATAACTGTTGAAATAGCATCTGGAAGATTTGAAGATGACATAAGAAGAATGAGAATGGCTGCATGGCATGGAGCAGATCATATAATGGTAATAAGAACATTAGGACAGAGCCATTTTGATGGGTTAATTGAAGGAACTCCAGAGGGTGTAGGAGGAATTCCTATAACAAGAAAACAAATAAGGGCAACAAGAAAGGCACTTGATTTAATAGAAGAAGAAGTTGGAAGAGAAATTAATTTTCACTCATATGTTTCTGGAATTGCTGGTCCTGAAATTGCGGTTCTATTTGCTGAAGAAGGAGTTAATGGAGCACATCAAGATCCACAATATAACATATTATATAGAAATATTAATCCGGTTAGATCATTTGTTGACGCAGGTGTTAGTAAGAAAATTATGTCATCTTTTAATATGATGCAAATAGATGGAGCACATAATGCTAATGCAACTGCAAAATATGGATATAAAGTAATGCCAGAACTTTTAGTTCAACATGCAATAAATTCTCTTTTTTCAATAAAAGTTGGAATGAAAAAAGAATATATTGCCCTTTCAACGGTTCCACCAGATGCAGCACCTTATCCATCATTAAGGCTTGATATTCCATATGCAAATTTATTGAGAAAAATTTTTAAAGGTTTCAGATTCAGAGCACAGATGAACACGAAATATGTAGAATCAGATACAAGAGAAGCAACAGTTAACCATACATTAAACGCTTTAATCTCAAAATTAACATCAGCAGATATTCAATCAACTATAACACCAGATGAAGGAAGAAATGTTCCATGGCATTACAATTCAATAAATGCTATTAATACTGCAAAACAAACATTAATCGCGGCAGATGGAATTAAAAATTATATAAAAATAGGTAATGATGGAGAAGAAAAAGAGAAAGAAAGGGAAATACTTGAAAGAGCAATTTTATTTTTAGAAGAAATAATAGAAGTTGGTGGGTATTTTAAAGCACTTGAAGAAGGTTTTTTTGTTGATTCTGGTTATTATCCTGAAAGAGTTGGAGATGGTATAAAGAGGCCACAAAATGCTGGAGATGAAGCAGATACTATTGTTAAAAGAGCAGAAGATTATCTTGCACCAGTCTGTCATCATTACGGATATAATAATCTACCTGATGGTATAAACAAACCATGTGATTTGATTGATGGATGTACTTTCTGTAAAAGAGAAAAAATTGTCTACATAGATGAACTTGATCCAGAAGATAATGTTGAAGTTAGATTAAAAAAGAACGAAATATATGATAAACAGGGAATGTTTAAGCCAGAGGTACAGTGGAAAAATGATGGTATTATTCTTATTTCAATGTTTTTACCAATCCAAAAAGAAAAAGCACCATATGCTGCAATAGAAATAGGTAAAAAACTTGGGTTATTGAATGTTGAAGTTGTTCATCAACAGGTTTTACACCCAGCAGAAGGTAGTTTAATAGAAATAAAGGGGGAAGTTCCCTTCTTTATAAAAGAGAACGAAATAAAAGTTCCTGAAAAAATTCTACCTTTATCTGATTCAGAAATTGAAAATGAAGTTAAGAAAAGGGGGGGAATTAAGTGTGTTGCAGCAACTCTTGGAGAAGATGAACATAATGTTGGATTAAAAGAGATAATTGATATTAAACATGGGGGAATAGAAAAATGGGGTTTTCAGGTAACCTATCTTGGCACGAGTGTTCCACCAGAAAAAGTTATAAATGCTGCAATAGAAGTTGGGGCAAATGTTGTTCTCGCATCAACAACAGTAACTCATGGAGAAGTACATAAAATTAATTTAAAAAAACTCTCTGACATATCAATAGAAAAAGGCGTTAGAGATAAATTAATAATAATCGGTGGAGGCACTCAACTTTCTTCAGATTTTGCAAAAGATGTAGGAATCGATGCTTCATTTGGTAGAGGTACAAAAGGTATAGATGTTGCATCATTTATCATAAGAAAACTTAGAGAAAAGGATAAAGTTTAATCATTCTTTTCAATTATTGCCATTGAAACTATATAATCACCATCATGAGAAAGTGAAATAAAAATTTTTCCTTTTGGTTTTATTAAAACCAAATTGCCTTCATTATCTTTTAAAATTTCAATATCTTTATAAGATTTTATATTTAAATAATCTTTTCCTGCTTTAATTATTGACTCTTTAAGTGAAAATCTTCCTGCGTAATGGATTAAAGGGTCTTTATAATTTTTAAAAAGTTTTAACTCTCTTTCTGTTAAAATTCTATCTAAAATTTTTGGATTATTTTTAACTATTTTCTTAAATCTTTTTATATTTACAATATCAACTCCAACTCCAATTATCATATAACAAAATTATATTATTTATTTTAATATAAAACAAAATATATTATCATTTATTAGAAAATTAATCATTAGATAAATATTATAATATATTTCTTTAATTTTATGAGTGATAAGTATCCTTATGTAACATTTAAAATTCTTTCTTTTCTTTTATAAAATGTGAATACCAATCTTTATATTCATCTTCTGATATAATGTGAATTTCAAAAGGATTAACAAATCCAATTAATCTTTTTAATTCTACCAAAATTGTTGATTTGTCTTTAACAAAAAGCGATTCACCTTTTTTAATTACAAGAATATCAATATCACTATTAGGACCAAAATCATCTCTTAAATATGAACCAAATATATAAAATTTTGTTTCCTCTCCAAATTTTTTAATAAAAAAATCTTTAATTATTTTTAAATAATAATCTATATTTTTTAAGTAATTTTCTCTTTCTTTTGCTCTTTTTAAAAGTAAATCAAAATATCTCATTCAATTTTAATTAAATCTGTTAACTCTTCAAAAAAATTAATCATTTCTTCAATTTGTTCTTTAAAAAATTGAGAGGGTAAATATCTACTCTCAATATAAGCCACTTCTAAATCATTTATTGTTCTTTCATATTTTTTTATAAACTCATCAACTTTTGCTTTCTCATCAATTAAATCTTTGTAATCATTTAATAATTTTGAAATTTCATGTGTTTTTTCAAAATCTCCCAGTTTTTTCCAAATTGCATATTTTAAAATAAGTTGTACTGCTTGTTCAATATTAAATGCTGATAAATCATATTCTCCTCTATTAAATAACTCCACTCCATTACTAAAAAATCTTAAACCTCTATCTTTTAAAAATTCCCCACTTTTCATAAATTTATTATATCATTTAACTTTGTGCAATTTATTGTATATTTCTTCTATATCTTCAATTGTATTTATATCAAAACAAGTTTTATCTTCTCTAAATCTTAATATTCTTGCAAAACGCAATGCATAACCACTCTCATATTTTATACTCTTTTGTATATCTTCAAATCCAACTTCAACAACAATTTTAGGCTTAACTAATATCCCTCCATCTATTTCTTTCTCTTTAATCTCTAAAAGTCTTTTTGTTATCTCTACAAATTCTTTATCGCTTAAACCTTTAAAAGTTTTACCCAGAGGTAGAAACTTTCTTTTATCTTCTGATAAACAATAAAGCATGTAATCTGAAAGCCAATTTACTCTTCTTCCATATCCCCAAAAAGCCTTAAGAATCACAAGATCTAATGTTTCAACTTTTTTTAGTTTCAACCAAAGTTTCCCTCTCCTTCCACTCTGATATATTCCATTTAAATCTTTAGCCATAACACCTTCATATCCCTCTTTTAAAGAATTTTCATAAAATTTTTGTGCTTCAACTTTATCCTTTGGAATTAAATATTTTGTTCTATTAAAATCCCTTTTCACTCTATCTAAAATTTCCACTCTTTTATAAAGTGGGAAGTTTGTCAAATCTTCACCATTTAGATATAAAATATCAAATAAAAAAACATTTAAGTTTATTTTTTTAAATTTTTCTTTTCTAAATATTACACTCATCAAATCCTGAAAAGAGAGATTTTTCCCATATTCTGTAAATCCTAAAAGTTCTCCCTCCAAAATTATTTCATTAAATTCATTAAAATTTTCTTTAACTTTATCTGTTAAATCTTCTAAATTTTCAGTTAAATCAAGTAGATTTCTTGAAAAAATTTTTACTTCATCTCTTCTTTTATGAATTTGAACTCTAACTCCATCATATTTATATTCAAGAGAAAAATTTTTTAATTTATCATAAATTTCATCAATTGAATCAACCTTCTGAGCAAGCATCATAGGTATGGGTTTAAAAACTTCTATCTTAAATTCCCCATTCTTTAAAGAATGGATAAACTTTCTAAAACTTCCAGATTTTAAGAATAGTTCATTTAGTTTCTTTTCATCAATATTATAAAATTTTGAAAGTGCTTTTTTAAAAAGACCTTCCTTTAAACCACCTCTTATTTCTCCAATGATTATTTTTGTAAAATATTTTGCTTCAATAGATGAAAGGTTTTTAAATGTTTTATTCAATTTTTCAACTCTTAATCTTTTCACTCCTTCTCCTTTTAAATTTTTATAACTCTCTATCTCTTTATAGATATCAATCAAATTATAATTAGATGGCTCATTCTTTTTGTTAAATATAAATATTTCTTTAATCCATTCTCCAAAATCTTCAACATTTATATTTTCAGGTATATTATCTGAGAATAACTCTTTTATTGCATCAAATATTGTGCTAATTCCTAAATTTAAATTTTTTTTAGAAAAATCTTCAAATTTACCTAAAGAAAGTTCTATGAAAATAATTAACTCTTCAGAATTTAATTTTAAAAATGTCTCTTTTAAAATATCTATAATTTGATTTCTTTTTTTGATTACTGAAATATTTTCACTTAATAGACAAAAATCATAAAATTTCATTAATTTAATATTAATATAATTTGACAGAAATTATGAATAAAGTAAAATTTATTATAGAAAGCCGGAGTGGCGGAACTGGAAGACGCGGTAGACTCAAAATCTACTGGGGGTAAACCCCATGAGGGTTCGACTCCCTCCTTCGGCACCATAGGATATTTACCTTTTTTATAAACTCAGGAGGGTTAAATGGAATTAGGAGAGTTAATAAAGGAGCAGATTGAAAAACTTAATTCCTTGATTGATGGTTTAATAAAAGGTGAAGAAGAAAAAAAGGAAAAAATTAAAGAATGTTTATCAATGCAAAGAATTTGCAGGGGTATAAATGAACTACTTATTAAAATTAAAGATGAAAAAAGTTTATTCGAGAGTATTTGTGAAATATTGACTACTTATAAAAATATTAAAATTGCTCTAATTGGAATAACAAATGATAAAAAAGATGGAATTAAAGAATTTTATATAAAGGGTGATGAAGAATTAATAAAAAAGGGAGATTTTTCAATAGATAGTAAAATTTTTTCACCACTTAAAACAGGGGAGATTTTTGTTGACAATAATTACATAGAGGAAAATTTTAATAATGAAATTAAATCTATTGTTTCTTTGCCAATTTTTTATGAATCAAATCCTATAGGGGTTTTAACAATATTTTCGAAAAAGGACAACTTCTTTTCTGAGGAAATTCTTATGTTTTTAAAAGATGTTATTAATGATATATCTATTGGAATTAAAGATATTAAACAAAGAAATAAAATTGAAGATTTATGTGGAACAATTAAAAATGCTCTTTTTGATTTATCATTATCCATTTCTAAAATTGCTGAATTGAGAGATCCACTTACAAAAAATCATGGAAAGAATGTTGGAAAACTTGCTTTAAAAATTGCTGAAAAATTAAATATTGAAAAAGAAAAATTAGATTTTTTATATATCGCTTCTTTGTTACATGATATTGGTAAAATTTCTATTCCTATAGAAATTTTAAATAAACCTTCAAAATTAAGTGAGATAGAATATGACCTTGTAAAGATGCATCCTCAAATTGCATATGATTATCTGAAAGATATCAAATTGCCTCTACCAATTGCAGAAATTGTTCTTCAACATCATGAAAGAGAAGATGGATCTGGATATCCAAGAGGTCTTAAAAAAGATGAAATAATGATAGAAGCAAAAATAATTTCTGTTTCTGAAGTGATTCATGCAATGAGTTCTTTTAAACCATATAGACCAGCCTATTCTATAGAAGAAGCGCTTGATTACATTAAGAAAGAAAGTGGAAAACTTTTTGATGAAAAAGTTGTTAATGCTTGCATAGAGGTATTTAAAGAAGGTTTCTCTTTTGAATAGAATGTTAATTGAGGTTCTTGATGGTAAAGATTGTATTGGTGGAAGTAAAATATTGATTTCAGAAAAAAATTTCTCTTTTTTTCTTGATTTTGGAAATAATTTCAGTAAATATGGAGAGTATTTTGAAGAGTTTCTCTCTCCAAGGGTAGGAACTGGAATTTTTGATTTATGGAGATTAAATTTAATTCCAAAAATTAATAACATATATAGAGAAGATCTTTTCCCGCCTTATCTAAAAGAAAAAGTAAGAGAAATTAATCTAATAAGTGTTTTTCTTTCACATGCTCATTTAGACCATGCAGGTCTTATCTCAATATTAAAAGAGGATATACCAATAATAACAAGTTCTACATCAATAAAGTTTTTAAAAGGAATTGAAACAATTAATACTACAACCTTAAATGAATTTACAATAATTAAAAAAAGAAATTGGGAAAAAGATGAAGATTTTAACGAAATTTTATCAAAAAGTGCAAGAGGAAAGAAAAAGAAAAATGATAATACAGAAGAGGAAGTTACAAATTTAAAGGACAGAAATTTTATTAAAATAGAAAAAGATTTAGAAGAAAATAAGATAGAAGATATAAAATATATTTCCTATAAAACAGACCACTCAATTTTTGGATCTTTAGGATTTTTCATAGAAATTGATGGTAAAGGAATTGCCTATACAGGAGATATAAGATTTCATGGTAAAAATAGTAACTTTTCATATAAATTTGTTGAGGAAATTAAAAATAAGAAACCAGATATTTTGATAACAGAAGGAACAAGAAAAAGAGACGAAAGGGTTAATAAGAAAGAAAAAGATGTTTATGATGCCTCAATAGAAGTTGTAAGAAATTATAAAGGAAAAATTGTTATTGCAGATTTTGGACCAAGAAACATTGAAAGATTGGAAACATTTTTAAAAATAGCAAAAGAAACAGATAGAAAAATTTTAATTACATATAAAGATGCCCTTCTTCTTGATTTATTAAAGGATGAAAATAATATTATTGATGATGAAGATGTGAATATTATTCATGAAAAAAAATTAGATAAGTCGAGTTATATTAAAGAAATAAAAGAAAAATATAAAGATAAAATAATTACACCAAAAATTTTAAATGAAAACCAGGGAGAATTTATAGTTTGTTATAGTTTCTTTGATCTTGTTAATTTGCTTGATTTAGAAATAAGTAAAGGTGCATATATCTATTCTACAAGTGAAGCATACACTGAGGAGCAGGAGTTTGATATTAAAAGATTATTTAACTGGATAAAATTTTTTAATTTAGACATCTTTGGAATAGAAATATATGGAAATGATTTTAAATTTACAGGAAATTATCACTCTTCTGGGCATGCCTCTTTTGATGATATAATCTGGATGATTAATGAGATAGATCCTAAATATATAATGCCAGTTCACACAGAAAATATTGGTGAATTTATTAAAATTTTTGGAGAAAAAAGGGTTATAAAAGAGGAGGTTTTTGAATTATAATTATATTTTAGGCGGAAGTGGCGGAATGGAATACGCGCTGGATTCAGGTTCCAGTGGGAGAAATCCCTTGAGGGTTCGACTCCCTCCTTCCGCACCAGATAAAAATGGAAGATATAATTTTTAACTCTAATGTTATTGAAAAAGGTTTAAAAAATGGAAACAAATATCTTTTGTTAGATAAAACTTATTTTTATCCAGATGGTAAAGGAGGACAACTTGGTGATAGGGGCGATATTAATGGAAAAAAAGTTTTATATGTCTATGAAGAGGTAAATAAAATCTATCACTTTGTTGAAGATTATCCAGAAAATATAAATGTAAATGCAAGAATAGACGGAAAAAGAAGAAAAGATATTTCAATTCAACACACTTCTCAACATATACTATCAAGAATAATATTAAATTTATTTAATAAAGAGACCCTGAGTTTCCATATGGGTGAAGATTATTCAACACTTGATATTGAATATTATGATTTCACAGAAAATGATATAAGAAAGATAGAAGAAGAAGTAAACAAAATAGTATCATCTGGAAAAAGGGTAAAAATATATTATATTGATAAAGAAGATATAAAAAAATTTGAATTAAGGAAAGAGATTGATTTATTTGATAAAATCAGAATAGTAGATATCGAAAATTTTGATAAAACAATGTGTGGTGGTACTCATGTTGATAATACAATTGAAATAAAATTGATAAAAATCATCAAATTTGAAAAACATAAGAAAAACATGATAAGAATTTATTATTTAGGTGGTGATAGAGCAATTTTAGATTATACTATAAAATCAGAAATTTTAGAAAAATTAAAAAATAGATTTTCTATAGGAGCAAATGAGATTGAGAATTTTATAAATAATATATTAAATGAAAGAGACAACTTATCAAAAAAAATTAAAATATTTAAGGAAATTTATATAAATAAATTAATTGAGGAAAATAAAGATAAGGAAATTTATATTAATTATCTTTCAAATTTAGATGAAAATGATTTAATATATTTATCAAAAAAACTAATAAATGACAAAACAAAATTTATCTTTATTTATAATGATGAGTTTGGAATTATTAATAAAAATAAAATTTTTGATTTAAATCTATCTGAAATTCTTAATGAGTTGAAAGATAAGTTCAATATAAAAGGTGGCGGAAAAGATTATATATCATTAAAAATAGAAAACAAAGGAAAGGAGATTGAAAAATTTTTATGGGAAAAAGTAAAATTGCAATAATTTCTGATATACACGCAAATATCGAAGCATTAACTGAAGTTTATAAAGATATTGAAAAAGAAAAAGTAGATGAAATTATTTGTCTTGGGGATATTGTAGGATATGGACCAAATCCAAATGAGGCAATAGATATGGTAAAAGATAGAGTTAAATATATTATAAAAGGAAATCATGATGAGGGAATAATAAATGAAAATGTGCTTTTTGATTTTAATGAGTATGGTGTAAGGGCAATAGAATGGCAAAAAGGGATATTGAAAAATGAGGGTTTTAATTTTTTATCAACTTTAAATTTTGATATGAAATTTGAAAATTTCCAGATTGTTCATGGTGCTTTATCTAACTATTTTAAATATATCATAACAATTTTCGATGCATTGGAAGAAATTAAATATATTGAAAGAGACATTCTTTTCATTGGTCACTCACATAGAGCAGGTGTTTTTGATTTAAGTGATAAAATTTTTCATTCATTTAAAAATCCTGGCGAATTCATCATAGAAAAAAATAAAAAATATATTATAAATCCAGGTAGTGTTGGACAACCAAGAGATTATAATCCTCTTTCTTCATATCTTATATTTGACCAGGAAGATAATAGATTATTATTCAGAAGAGTAAATTATCAATTTGAAATAACAAGAGAAAAAATAATTAAAAATGGTCTTCCACAATTTTTAGGTGACAGATTAATAATTGGATTTTAATTAAAATAAAATAAATTTTATAATAGATCAATAATTTCTGAAATATCTTTAATATCAAATCCAAAATGTAAAGTTTTAATACCAACCTTATTTGCAGGTATTATATCCATATTTAGATCATCACCAACCATTAAAACCTCAGAGTTTTTTGCATTTATCTTTTCAAGAATTTCGAGATAATATTCAATATGTGGTTTTGCATAATGCATATTTTCCATAGTTGTTACTAATTCAAAATCAATATCTCTAACATTAGCCCACTTCATTCTTTCAAAAATTGCTATTTCTGGAAAAATAGAGTTCGTTGCAAGAACAACTTTATAACCAGATTCTATCAATTTTATAATTGTCTCTCTTCCATTTTTAGTTGGTCTACCAAAAAAACTTAATTTTGGAAAATCTTCAATATAGAATTTTAAAAAAACTTCTTTTGCTTTTTCTTCTTTAATTTTTGAAAGTTCAGTGAATTTTTTATAAAATTTTAAAATATTTAACTCTCCATTCTTTTCATTAATCATATAATCAACAGAAATATTCAAAATATTTAAAGGGTCTTTATCTATAATTATCTCTTTTAGTTTTGGTATCAATAGACCAAAATATGCTTTAAGAAATGCATCAAAATTTATATCTAAAAGCGTTTTATCAAGATCTATAAATAAGTATTTCATATCAATTATTATACATCTTTTGTTTTAAAATAGTATTGTATTGAAATGGAGATTAAAAAGTTTTAGAATTAATTAAGGATGATAAATTATATATTGGAATTTTTTAAAGGTTGGACGATATGGAACTATCTTGCAAGTATTCTTGATATTGCGATAATTACTACTATTCTGTATTTTATTTTATCAGCCCTTCAAGCAACAAGGGTCTGGCAATTAATTCAAGGTTTAATTATATTTTTTATTTTTGTTTTTATTGCATCATATATTTCAAATATACTTGGACTTGTTTCAGTAAATTTTGTATTAAAAGGAATATTATCAATTGGAGGAATGTTGCCAATAATAATTGTTATAATTTTTCAACCAGAAATAAGAAAATTAATGGGAAGTCTTGGTAGAAGAAATTTTTTTGGTGGAACTTTCAATTTATTTTCTGAATTTGAAGAAAATCCAATAAAAACTATTGATGAAATTGTCAAGGCAGTTAAGTATCTCTCATTAAATAAAATTGGTGCTTTAATAGTAATTAAAAAAGAGGATAATCTTACAGAAGTAATTCAGACAGGCATACCATTAAATTCAATAGTAACATCAGAACTAATTTCTACAATTTTTTATACAAACTCTCCTTTACATGATGGAGCAGTGGTTATAGATGGAGATACTATCGTTGCAGCAAGGTGTCTTCTTCCACTATCTGAAAATGAAAGACTTGAAAAAGAACTTGGAACAAGACATAGAGCAGGAGTTGGAATAACAGAGTCAACAGATGCTATATCAATAATTGTTTCAGAAGAAACTGGAATAATATCCTTATCAACACAGGGAAAATTGACAAGATACCTCTCTGTTCTTGAACTAAGGGGAATGCTTATACTTCTTTTAAAAAAGGAAAGAAAGGGAGGAAAAGTAAAAATTGATTAGAAAAAAAATAACCATATTTTTTATTTCTCTTCTTCTTGCTTTTAGTTTTTGGCTATATGTAACAGTTGGAGAAGGTCCTGAAAGTGAAAGAGTATTTACAGTTAATGTTACATATAGAAATATGGGAGAGGGATTAACAATGCTTGAGCCACTTGATAAAGTTGAAATAAAAATTAGAGGTTCAAAGCAAAGAATATCTACAATCAAAGAAAGCAGTATAGTTGCTTATATTGATTTAAAAGATCTTGATACAGGTACTCATAATTTAGAGGTTAAAGTTGAATCACCATCATTCTTAAAAATTGTTGAAATTTATCCATCAAGAATAAGTGTTTATCTTGATAAAATTGTAACTATAGAAAAAAATATAAGAATCGATTTCATTGGCTCATTAAAAACTGGATTGATTATTGAAGAACCTGAAGTTACTCCAAATAAAATCTCAGTCAGTGGGCCATCTAAAAAAATTGAAACAATTAGAGATGTGTCAATAACAATAGATTTAACAACAATAAATAGTGATATAACATTAACATCTATACCAAAAATAAAAGATGGATTAGGGAATGATATATCAGGATTATCTTTTAATCCCTCAATTATAACTGTAAATATTAAAGTTAAATCAATTGTTTCAAGCAAAGTTGTTCCAGTTATTCCTAAATTTACAGGAGAACTTTCAGGGGACTATGGAATTAAGAAAGTTTCTATCTCTCCTTCAATATTAACAATATTTGGTAAATTTGATGAACTTAGTAACATTGAATATCTCCAAACTGAAGAAATAAAAATTAACAATCTAACTGAATCAAAAATTTTTAATACAAAAGTTATAGTACCAAATAATATAGAGTTAAAAGAGGAAAATAAAGTAACAATTCAGGTGGTTGTTGAAAAAAAGATATCAAAAACAATTTCAGATATTAATATTACTATTAAAGATACTAATGAAAAATTTAATTATCAACTCATACCAAAAACTTTAGAAGTAGAAATATATGGATTTGCTTCCATAGTTAATGATATTAATCCCTCTGATTTTGAAGCATATATTTCTGTTTTGAATCTTGATGTTGGTGAAAATGTTCTTAAAGTAAATATAAATTCTTTAAAAGAGGATATTAAAATTATAAGAATTATTCCTTCAGAAATAAAAGTCATAATTACAAAAAAGGAGGAATAATTAATGGATAAAGAAAAAATTAAGAAAAGAATTGAAGAACTTAGAAAATTAATTGAATACCATAACTATAGATATTATGTTCTTGATTCACCTGAAATATCTGATGATGAATATGATAAATTGTTCAAAGAACTTTTTGAACTTGAAGAAAAATATCCAGAATTTAAATCTGATACATCTCCAACACAGAGAGTTGGCGCTCCCCCTCTGAAAGAATTTAAAACAATAAAACATACAATACCTATGTTATCTCTTGACAATACCTTCAATGAAGAAGATTTAATAAATTTTGAAAAAAGAATTAAAAGAATTCTTGGTGATATTGAAATTGATTATGTTGTTGAACCAAAATTTGACGGGCTTTCTATATCTCTTTTTTATAGAGATGGGAAACTTGAATATGGAGCAACAAGAGGTAATGGTATTGAGGGAGAGGATGTAACAACTAATCTTAAAACAATAAAAACCATTCCTCTATTTATTGAAAATCCTCCTTCTCTTCTTGAGGTAAGGGGTGAAGTTGTTATGTTTAAAAAAGACTTTGAAGAGTTGAATAAAGAGAGAGAAGAAAATGGTGAACCTCTGTTTGCAAACCCAAGAAATGCTGCTGCTGGTTCTGTAAGGCAACTTGATTCAAAAATCACAAAAGAGAGAAAACTTCATTTTTATGCTTACTATATATCAAGAATAGAAGGCATTGAATTTAAAAAACACTCTGATATTTTAAAATATCTTGAAGAAAAGAGATTTAAAATCCCACCTGACTATTCAATTGTTAGAGGTATAAAAAAAGTTATTGAAAAGTGTATCTGGTATCAAAATAGAAAAGAAGAATATCCCTTTGATATGGATGGAAGTGTAATAAAAGTTGATAATTTGGAATATCATAAAACTTTAGGTGAAACAACTCATGCTCCGAGATGGGCAATTGCATATAAATTTCCTGCAGAAGAAAAGGAAACTATTGTAAATGATATTATTGTTCAGGTTGGAAGGACTGGGAAACTAACACCTGTAGCAATTCTAAATCCTGTTTTTGTATCTGGCTCAACAGTTTCAAGAGCAACTCTACATAATGAAGACGAGATTAAAAGATTGGGAATTAAAATACTTGATCATGTAATAGTAAGAAAGGCAGGTTCAGTTATTCCTGAGGTGGTTAGGGTTTTAAAAGAAAAAAGAACAGGAAATGAAAAAGAGTTCTTCTTTCCTAAAAATTGTCCTGTTTGTGGAGGTGAAACCGTCAGGCTTCCAGGCGAGGCTGATTATAGATGTACAAATGCCTCATGTCCTGCACAAATTAAAGGAAGAATTTTACATTTTGTAAGTAGAGATGCAATGAATATAGAAAACATTGGTGAATCTCTTGTTAATCAACTTGTTGATAAAAAGATAATTGTTGATATTGCAGATTTATTTTATCTCAAACTTGAAGATTTAATGAAACTTGAAAGGATGGGAGATATCCTTGCTAATAAAATATTAAAAAATATTCAAAATTCAAAAAATAGACCTTTAAGTAGAGTATTATATGGTCTCGGGATATTTCATGTTGGAAAACATATAGCGCAGATATTAACTAAAAGATATAAAAATATTGAGGATTTTTATTTTTTAAAACCCGAAGATTATATGGAAAATGAAGGAATTGGCCCGGAAATAGCTCAAAGTTTATATGTTTTCTTTAAAGAGGATAAAAATAGAAAATTAATTGAAAAACTTAAAAATGCTGGTGTTAATTTAAAAGAGAAAGAGGAGGAAGAATTAAAAGAGGGTTTATTAAAAGGAAAAAAATTTATTTTTACGGGAGCCCTTTTAACTATGCCAAGAAAAGAGGCAGAGGATCTTGTAATAAAAAATGGGGGAGAAGTAGCATCATCAATTTCTAAAAATATTGATTATGTTGTTGTTGGAAAAGACCCTGGCTCAAAATATGAAAAAGCCAAAAAACTAAATCTTAAAATAATAAATGAGGATGAGTTTATAAAAATAGTCAAAGGGGATAAAATTTGAAAAAAATTCTTCTATTTACTTTTATATTTTTACTATCTTCAGGCAATTTAATTTTCGCAAATGATGAAATAATAAAAAATTATAAATTTGATTCAAGTGAATTTGATTTAATTTTTGATAATAATAAATTGGTAGATATTAAATCTGATTTTGAAAAAGGTGAAAATGGTCTTCCTTTCAAAAATATTAAAATTTATTATCAATCAAATTTAGATTTTATAAAATTTGAAACAATTGAAAAAAAACAAAATGTTTATATAAATATAAAAAAAGAATCTGAAACAATAACAGAATCTCAATTTTATAAAACAGATGAATTATCAAGTAATCTTAAATTTATAGGAAATTTTAAAAAGGGAGATGAGAATTTCCTTCTATTTAGATATTATCCTGTAATATTTTCTGAAAATTCTAATGATGGATTATTACTTAAAAATTTTGAAATTAATGTTTATTTTAAACTAAAAAATTTTGTATATAATTCTAAAAAAATATCACAAAATGAAACATATTTAATAATTGGTAAAAAAGATTTTGAGAGTTCAATTAAATTTTTTACTGATTATAAAAAAAATAAAGGGTTTAATGTTTTTTATAAACCACTTGAAGATTTTATTGATAGTTCAAATTTAGGTATTAACTATAAAATAAGAAATTTTTTAATTGAAAATTTCCAAAAAATGAAAATAAAATATCTTTTATTAATTGGGAGTGAAAATGATATACCACCATTTAAAGTTTATCCTTATCCAACAAATGAATTTATTTATACAGATTTCTTTTTTGGAGAATTAACAAGTGATCTTGACTATGATAAAGATAAAAGAGAAGGGGAGCCCGAAGATGATAAAATTGATTTCTATTCAGAAATAATGGTTGGAAGAATACCAGCAAACGATATTGATACTATTGTTAATATTTTAAAAAGAACAATAAATTTTGAAAAACTTAATGATAAAAATAGAGTTTTATTATCAGGTGCAATATGGAATTTCGAAGAAAATTTATTAATGCCTTTCACTGATGGTGCTGAATCTTTAAAAATTATCTTTAATGAAACTCTTTTAAAAAGTGGTTTTTCAAATATTTTATTAGCAGAAAAAGATGGTTTAAAATATTCAAATTTTGGTGATGATAAACTTGATTATAATAATTTTATAAAATATATTAATGAATATAAGCCTTCATTAATATTATGGCAGGGTCATGGACACATAAATTCTACTTATAGAAGGATATGGTATGAAGATTCAAATATGAATAATTTATTTGAAGAAGGAGAGGATAAATATATACTATTTGTTGATAAAAATAGTCTAAATTCTATAACTAATGATTATCCATCAATAGTATTTATGGGTTCTTGTGATAATATGAAAGGATATAGTGATAGTATTGCTAATGATTTTATAAAAAATTATAGTGTTGGAGTTGTTGCTGCAACAGATACTGCCTGGTATGGAATTGGATGGAATAGTCTAAATGGAGGATGGCTCCAAAGTATTATGTATAAATTCAGTGAATTCATTTCAAAAGAAGAAACCATCTCTTCCTCTCTAACAAAATCTAAAGAGTACTATTTTGAAAATTTTATTTATCCTTCACAAAAATATGAGAGATATGCAAATATATATGTTTTTAATATTTTTGGTGATCCAGATGTTAGTTTAAAAAAAGAGAGAAAATATCTATCAACCAATAGTGTTACTGCTAAAACAAATGAAATTTTTAAAGTTGATTTTAATTTAAATATCAAGGTAAATAATGCAAGAGGTTCTATAGAATATAATCCAGAATTAATAAAATTATTAAAAATTGAAGGTAGTGAAGTTAATTATTCAATAGTTGTTGATGGTAAAATAATTTTTAAAGTGGATAATATTAATAGTGATAAACTTTTTTCGATGATTTTCTTTGGAAAGAAGGATGGTGAATTAAAAATATCACTTATCAATATAAATTTTAATAATGGTGAAATCATTTTAGATAACTTCGAATCAGATAAAATATTTATCTTGAAAAGAAATTATCCAGTATGGGATATTAATCAGGATGGTATTTGTTATGTTGAAGATTTTATTGAATTTTCAAAAGCATTTGGTTCATACTTTGGTGATTTAATTTATAATTCATTTTGTGATTTTAATATGGATGGAAAAATTGATGGTTTAGATTTAATTGATTTTTCTATTCATTTTGGAGAAAGTTACAAAGGAGGTCAATAAATGGAAGAAATATTAAGAAAATTAAAATCAATTCAGGGTGTTATTGGAGTAATGATAGTTGAATCTGATGGATTGTTGATAAACTCAATAGTTGAATCAAATATTGATCCTGAAGCAATATCTGGTCTCTGTGCATCAGTTTTTAGAAATTCAAGATCCATACTTAATACTACAAATTTAGGAGACCTTGAAATCGCCATGCTTGAAGCAGATAATGGGACTCTTTTTATAAAAAGGGTTGAAGAAGTTTTTCTTGCAGTTCTTACAAGAAAAGATATAAATCTTGGTTTAATTAGAATATCTATTAAAAATGCTTCAAAAGAATTATCAACACTCTTATAAAAATATCAATATGATTTATAACATCATATTGATATAGTTTTCAGAAGAGGAAGGTGAGTTTTATGGAAAATATAAAAGAGATAAGAGCGCCAAGAGGCAAAGAGTTGAATACAAAGGGCTGGGGTCAAGAGGCAGCATTAAGAATGCTTATGAACAATCTTGATCCAGATGTTGCAGAAAAACCGAAGGAACTGATTGTTTATGGTGGAACAGGAAAGGCAGCAAGAAATTGGGAATCTTTTTGGAATATTGTTAAAGCACTAAAATCACTTGAAAATGATGAAACATTGCTTGTTCAATCTGGAAAACCAGTAGGAATTTTCAAAACTCATGAATTTGCTCCAAGAGTTTTAATTTCAAATGCAATGATTGTCCCAAAATGGGCAACATGGGATGAGTTCAGAAGATTAGAAGCATTGGGTCTTACAATGTATGGTCAGATGACAGCAGGAAGTTGGATTTATATAGGGACTCAGGGAATACTTCAAGGAACATATGAAACATTTGCAGAAGTTGCAAAAAAACATTTTGGAGGATCACTTAAGGGTAAATTTGTTTTATCAGCAGGCCTTGGTGGTATGGGTGGTGCACAACCCTTAGCAATAACAATGAATGAAGGTATATGTATAATTGCTGAAGTTGATAAAAATAGAATTGAGAGAAGAATAAAAACAGGTTATCTTGAATATTATGTTGAATCAATAGATGAAGCAATAAATTTAATGGAGGATGCAAGAAAAAAAGGAGTTCCAAGATCAATTGGAGTTAAGGTTAATGCAGTAAAATTATATGATGAACTTATTAAAAGAAATATAATACCAGATGTTGTTACAGATCAGACATCTGCTCATGATGAACTGAATGGATATGTTCCATACCAAATTGATTATGAAGATGCTCTTAAATTAAGAGTAGAAAAACCAGATGAATATATAAAATTATCATATGAATCGATAATTAAACATGTTGAAGCAATGGTTAATTTTCAAAAAAGGGGTGCAATTGTTTTTGATTATGGAAATAATATTAGAGGGCAGGCATCTAAGGCAGGTTATAAAGATGCATATTCATTTCCAGGTTTTATACAAGAGTATATAAGGCCACTCTTTTTCATTGGAAAAGGACCTTTTAGATGGGTTGCACTTTCAGGAGATCCAAATGATATCTATGTAACAGATGAGATAGTGAAAAAAGAATTTTCCTACGATGAACATCTTGTTAGATGGATAAATTTAGCACATGAAAAAGTAAAATTTCAAGGTCTACCTGCAAGAATATGCTGGCTTGGTTATGGTGAAAGAGATAAATTTGGCTTAATCATAAATGACCTTGTGAGAAAAGGAAAAATTTCTGCACCAATAGTAATTGGAAGAGATCACCTTGATACTGGTTCAGTTGCTTCACCAAACAGAGAAACAGAAGGTATGAAAGATGGTTCTGATGCAATAGCAGATTGGCCAATTTTAAATGGCCTTTTAAATGCTATTTCTGGTGCAACATGGGTAGCAATTCATCATGGTGGAGGAGTTGGAATTGGATATTCAATACATGCAGGAATGGTAATAGTAGCAGATGGATCTTCTCTTTCTGATAAAAAACTTGAACTTGTTTTAACAAATGATCCAGGTATTGGAGTTGTAAGGCATTCTGATGCAGGATATGAAGATGCAATAAATTTTGCTAAAGAAAAAAATATAAAACTTCCAAGTATTTATTGAAATAGATTATTTTTGATTAATTTAAAACCATACTTTAAGTAATTTTTTAAAGTTTTTGGATTTTGAACTATCAATGTTTTAAATATATAAGTTGGTCTTAAATAAAAAGAAAGTAATGCTTTTTTTCTTAAATTTATAACACTTTCTTTTGTTAAATATTTAGTGCCACCAATTGGATTAGAGAAGTAGTTGTGACCTTCAGGATTTTCGAATAATAAATTTTCTCTTTTCATCATTTCATAAAGTTCTGTTCCATAATATGGAGTAGCAATATGAAACTCAACAAAATCAGAAGGTAACCTTTTTGCAAGTTCAATTGTTTTTAAAATATCTTCTCTATCTTCCCATGGAAAACCAATAATAAAAAATGAATAAACTTTTAAACCAACTTTTTTTGCAAGTTTTACAGCATTTATATTATCTTCAATAGTTACCCCTTTTTTCATTAAATCCAAACTTTTTTCACTTCCAGATTCAAGACCAAAGGCAATGAGGTAACACCCAGATTTTTTCATCCAGATAAGCATCTCTTCATCAATTGGTTTAACTCTTGAATTTGCAACCCATTTTATTTTCAAATTTCTATTTAATATCTCTTTTGATATATTAATAACCCACTCTTTATCTATGGTGAATGTATCTGCTCTTAGAAAAAAATTATCAATTTTATATTTTTTGACACACTCCTCAATTTCATCAACAATATTTTCTGGACTTCTTTTTCTTAAAAATTTTCCTGATACTATTGGAGCAAGACAATATATACAACTTCCTGGGCATCCCCGGGATGTTTGAATTGTTGCCATAGGTTTATCTGTATCAGGATTTATATATAGTTCATTTCTCATTAAATCTCTCGCTGGAAAAGGTAAAGAGTCAAGGTCTTCAATAAAAGGTGACTTTTCATTTTTTCTCCACTCTCCATCATTTTTATAAATTAAACCTTTAACATTAGAAAAATTTTTACTATTCTCAAATTCTTTTATAAATTCTTTAATAACAGATTCACTCTCACCAAAAAAAGCGAAATCTAAATATTTGTAGATATCTTTTCTAAAAGAATCTAAAGGAGCAGTAATAAAATGAGCACCTTCTGCAACTGTTAAAATATTTTTATTGAAATCTTTAACAATCTTAAAAATTTCTAAATCCTCTTCTATTGTTCCTGTTGTTATGCTCATAATTATTAAATCAAAATTATTCTCTTTAAGGTCTTTAATAAAATTCTTATCTTTTTCAACAGGATAATCTCTAATTATGACATCCTTACCAAAGTTTCTCAATATTGATGCAAGATATCCAAGATTATTTGGTGGTCTTATTGATATGGCACTTCCACCTTCAACATCTGCCTGACATCTTTCCTCACCTCTCTGGTAAACTCCAACAGGAGGGTTCATTAATAATATCTTCTTTATAATCATAATTTAATTTTAATGAAAAATTAATGAAAAGAAAATAATAATAAATATAAGAGGATGATTTATCGCTCCTCTTATTTTAATTTCTATGCTTTGCTTAACTTTTTCTTAAGAAGGTTACCTAATCTCTTTATACCTTCTTCAATCTGCTCATGTGATGGAAGTGAAAAGTTTAATCTCATACAGTTATGTATATCTCTATGAGCATAAAAAGAAGCACCTATGACATATGCAACCTTTTCCTCGATTGCCTCATAGAAAAGTTCTTCTGTATTTATTGACTTTGGACAAGATGCCCAGATAAATAAACCACCTTCTGGTTTTGTATATTTAACCTCTTCAGGGAAATACTTTTCCATACTCTCAATCATTAAATCCCTTTTCTTTTTATACTCTACTTTAACTTTTTTAAGATATGGCTCAAGGTAACCTCTCTTTAAGAATTCGTAAACTATAAATTGAGTTATAGATGGTGAGCATAAATCTGCTGCTTGTTTTGCAATAACAATCTTTCTTATTGCCTCTGGATCGCCTACAATCCATCCAAGCCTTAATCCTGGAGACAATATTTTTGAAAATGTTCTTAAAGTTATTACATGACTTCTATCTAATGATATCAAAGGCGGAAGAGGTTCTCCCTCAAATCTAACTTCACCATAAGGGTCATCTTCTATAATAGGGATTTGATATTTTTCTGAAATTTCAATTAATCTTTTTCTTCTTTCTAAAGAAAGGGTCACTCCAGCAGGATTATGAAAATTTGGAACAGTATATATGAATTTTGGTTTTATCCTTTCTTTAAATATTAAATCTTTAAGAGTATTTTCGAGTATATCAGTGTCCAAACCATCTTTATTTATTCTTATATCAACAAATTCTGCTTCAAAAGCACTGAATGCCTGCAAGGCTCCGAGATATGATGGAGATTCTACAATTACTGTATCTTTGGGATTAATGAAAACTTTTGCAATAAGATCTAATCCCTGTTGTGATGCAGTTGTAATGATTAAATTATCAAGTCCAATATCTGCTCCTTCTTTCCTCATTCTTTCAACAAGTATTTCTCTTAATTGCTTTAAACCCTCAGTAACTCCATATTGAAGAGCATCAGGTCCATCATTGGATAGAACATAATTAGTTACTTCCACTATTTCATTTACTGGAAAAATTGTTGGATCTGGAAAACCTCCTGCAAAAGAAATGACTCCGGGCTGTTTAGCAACTTTTAGAAGTTCTCTTATTTCTGATGCCCTCATCCCTTTCGCTCTCTCAGCATAAACCTTCTCCCATTCAATACCTATCTCGTTAGGTGTTACCCCCATAGGCCACCTTCCTTTCATAAAGTTTTTTGTTGCCTTTAGTATTTTAATAAATAAAACTATTTTAGTCAAGAGGCAAATAATCCTTTAATATTGATAAAAATTAAAAATATAAAAAAATTTATGTGTTATATTTATAACAAATTTTTGATTGACATAAAAAAATTAAATGTTAAAATTTTTATATAATTTTTTTATAAGGAGGTTTCACGTGAAAAAACAGATTCCAACAAAATTAAGAAAGGCTGAGTACACTTTTGATGCTGAGTGGCTTGAGGGAATGTTACAAGCACCATTAAATGCACCGCCAATGAAACCATATTATACAGAGATTAAGAATAAAGAGGGTAATGTTTTTCAGGTTTTAATTAGACCCATCAAAGACGAGGAAATTGATCCAGTTTTAAATTTTCTAAAACTTACACTTGATGCTGAATATGACTACTATGATATTGTTGGTGCAAGAGTTTTTGCAGAACTTCTTGCTATTAAAAGAAAAAGAATGAAAGATGAATATTTCTTTATTGGCTTACATGATGGTAAACTTCTTGGAATAGCAAACGGAAGACTTATGAATGAAGATATTAATATATCATTACACACAATGACTTTTGAAAGACAGATAAATGCAGGTGCAGTTCTTTTCTATGCAAAAGCATGGTATGCTTTTGAAATTTGTAATCAACAAGAGTTCTGGGCAACATTTGAAAGTTATAATGGATGGGTTTTAGGTGGATTGAGAATGGCTCTTCCAACATATCCATGGCCAGAATATCAACATGAACTTGGTGGAGCAAAAATTTACTATCTTTCAAGAAAGCAATGGGAAGAAGAAGTTAGAGATCAATATCTTCAACAGGTTATGAGGGGATTCTTTAAAGAAGCACCAGAAGATTTGATCAAAAGAAACGAAAAACTTATTGTTCCTGATAAACTTGATATTTAAATTTTAACTTTCAGAGAGGGGATTTACTCCCCTCTCTTTTTTTATTTCTTCTAATAAATCTATCAATCCATTTTTAAAATCTTCATTTAAATCTAAATCTTTAATAAATTTAATACCTTCATCTAAACTTTTGTTTCTCAAATTATTCTCAATAAAATTTATTTTTTCTTTTTCACTTATCAAAAAATCTCCTTGAATTTTAATATCATAAATTTTTTCCTGAAAATTCCCTCTTAAGATTATAAGACCACTTTTTATTTTTTTTGTATAAATCTCTTCAAATTCTTTCTTTTCACTAAAAGTCCAGTTGTATCTCTTATATTTTTTAAAATATAAATCTCTCATTAAATTAATTTCTTCTTCTGTTAATTTTCCTCTATTTAATTCAACATTGAATTTTTCTTTAAATGCTTCAATAAATTTATTAAATGCAACATTAATATTTATCTTTCTATCTAATTCTAAAGAAATAGTTGTTAATGCATCTTTTAAATTTGTAAATTTTTTATCTGAAAATTTTGGTTTTATAAATTTTAAAACATTACTTAAAAATTCTAAATCCATATTAACAAGGATTGTTCCAGTATATGAAATTGCGTTTCCTATCTTTGTGTAAGAAGAGCCAAAAATTTTTTTATCATTAACAACAACATCATTTAATCCTCTCCTCTCTCCTTTTATTCCAAATTTTTTTAAAAATAAAATTATTAATTCTCCAAATTCATTATATGTATCCTCTTCACTTAAATTTGATATAAATCTTCCATTTTTATATAAACATGTAAACATAAAACTTCCTAAATCTTGATATACAGTTCCTCCAAGATTGTGCCTTCTTAAAATCTTCACTCTATTTTTAATTGCAAAATCAACATTAACTGTATCATAAGGATTTTCTAAAAAACCGATCAAAACGCTTCTTTTTACTCTTCTCAATCTTAAAGTATCTGGAAAATCTTCTTTTTCATCCATCAATCTCATCATTGCTTCTTCAAGAGCATAATGTTTTCCTGGTTCAAAAATCTTATCAACTATTAATCTAAATCTCTCTATCATAAAATTCGCACTTTTCTCTCTTGCACTCTTTATTTAATTTACTGAATTCGCACTTTATTTTTTCAGGAAGACCTAAATCTATGTTAAATAGTTCCTTAAAATATTTTTCTAAAATTATTAAACCTACATATATTGATTCTTTGCAACATCTTGGACCACCTCTTTTACTAAGTTCAGTAAGACATTCACCAGTTGCTTTTAAAACAATACTTCTTTCTTTATCTGAAAGGTATGTTGCTTTAAGGAGAGTTGAAAGTGTTGCGCCAACACTTGAACATACCCCACATGTTCCAATTGTTCCACAAACTCCATACGGAATAAATGATGTTCTTTTAATTAAAGCAATATTCCTTCTTGTATCCCAGTTTAATTTACCTTGATTTTTTAAAGATGTTAAAACAACAGGACCAAGAATAAAATGGTGTTCTTTCCCAAAAAAATTGAATGATGGATGTTTTAAAAGAAGATTTAAATTTTTTAATATATCCCCCTCTTTTGTATAATTTAGAAATTTTAAAGTTATTTCTTCCTGATTTAAAATTCTACAATCTTCGCAAATATAGTGTCCATTAGGACAAATATATTCACCTTTTTCCTCTTTTCCACAATAGATACATTTATAAATACCCTCTTTTTGAATTAATTCACTTCCACAAATTGGACAAAAAAATTTAACTTCCACTCTTTCCCTCAAAATATTCATCAATCATTTTTATATGTTCTTGAACAAAATCTCTAACCTTTTCATAAGGTGGAGGATTTGTTGATGCAATCCATGTACTATCTATAAAAATTGATGGAATACCAATTGATTTTAAACTTGCTCTAAAACCAGGTGAAGAATCTTCTGGAATTGGCTGACCTTTATAATAAATTCTAATTAAAACTCTTTCAGGAAATTCCTTACTAACATCCTCTGCAATTCTTAACATCTCCTTACATTTAAAAGTTGGAGGTGAAGCAAGATAAAGTTCAATAATTACTTTTGGTTTTTCCATCTTGATTATTAAATTTTATGTTTTAGTTTTAATATTAAAACAAAAGGGGGCTTAAAGCCCCCAAAGTTTTATTTCATTACATGCCAGTAGTAATCTGGCTCTTTTTCTCCTTTTAACAATGCAAGTGCTATTTTTTCTGCTGTCACTGGAAGTGCTTTTATTCTAACCCCAACTGCATCTTCAACAGCATTTGCAATCATTGGTGCAGCAGGAATCATAGTATGTTCTGCTATACCTCTTGCACCATAAGGTCCATCTGGTTGAGGAACTTCAACAATTATTGGAACAACCTCTTCTGGAATATCAAGTGAAGTCGGAATCTTATAATCTGTAAAGTTTGGATTGAGTATTTTTCCATTTTTATCAAATCTCATATCTTCATATAAAGCAGTTGCAAGTCCTTGTAAAAGTCCTCCATATATTTGATCTTTTACAGTAAGTGGATTTATTGCCTTACCTGCATCTACTGCTTCTACTGCTTTAAGAACTCTTATCTTTCCTGTCTGTTTATCAACTTCAATCTTAACTGCACCAGCACCAACTGTGTAGTGAACATTTGGATGTCCTCCCTGGCTTGTTTCTGGATCCTGAAGAGCAGATGCAAATTCAACAAAAAATTGGCCACTTGCTACAATGTTCTGTCCTACATAATATCCATCTTCCTTCATTATTCCATTTATTACAAAATCTTTAAGAGGTAATTCAAAGTCAGGTTTTGTTTTACATTTAACCTTTTCATCTTCAAGATAAAGTGAATCTTTATTAAAGTAATATGCTCTTGCAACAACATCAAAAATTTTATCTCTTGCTTCAAGTGCTGCTTTTTTTACTGCATTTCCACTTGCCCATGTTACATGTGATGCAACGGTTTGCCAGTGGTATGGATTTCTATCAGTATCAGGAAGTTCAACTCTAATTTTTTCAGGAGGTACTGATAATATTTCTGCAACAATTTGAGCCATTGCCACCTGATAGCCCTGCCCAATTTCCATACCAGAAACAAGAAGGTTTATGCTTCCATCGCCATTAAACTTTAAGAAAGCAGTTGAAGAAACATTTGGTGGCATTGCAGGTGCTTTCCAGAAAATTGCAAATCCTTTTCCAATTGCCTTGTTTGGATCTTTTGACTCTTCTTTCTTACCCCATTCAATCTCTTTTGCAACTTTATCAATTGCTTCAAGAAGTCCATTTGGATTCATTGGTGCTCCATAAGTAAGAGGATCTCCTTCTCTTATTGCATTCTTTTTTCTAAATTCAACAGGATCCATACCAATTGCTTTTGCGACTCTTGTCATATGTGATTCAACTGAAAATAGCATCTCAGAATAACCAAAACCTCTATATGGTCCAGCAGCAGGAAGGTTTGTATAAATACAATATGAATCAATTTTAATATTTGGAATTCTGTATGGACCTGTTGCTGAAAGACCAGAAGCATTAACAACATTTGCTCCATATTCTACATATGGACCTGCATCCCAGAAGTTTTCAATTTGAAAAGCAGTAATTGTTCCATCTTTTTTCACTCCAACTTTTAACTTAGAAACTACCTGTTGTCTCATATAGGTATTATAAAATTCCTGATCTCTCCTCCATCTAACTTTAACAGGATGTCCTTTACAGGCAACTGCAAGTGCAGCAGCAATAACTTCCATTGTAACTCCTGCTTTACCACCAAATCCACCACCTACATATGGAGTAATTACTCTTACATCTTTTTCACTGATACCCAGTTGAGATAGTGCATCAGCAATTAAAGTTTTTTGTATATGGGGAGATTGTGAGGAGTTGTACAAAGTTAATCTTCCTGATAAATCATAATATCCAACTGAAATATGTGTTTCCATACAACAATGAGCATATCTTGGAATTTTATAAGTATCCTCAAAAACATAATCTGCTTCTTTAAATCCCTTTTCAACATCACCCCTTCTAACTTTTCTAAGGTGTGCTATATTTGAACCACCTTTTGGGAAAAACCAGGGAACATGTGAATATTGACCTAATTCTGGATGTATAATTGGCGCTCCTTCTTTTATTGCCTCAAGTGGGTCAAAAACAGTAGGGAGTGGCTCATATTCAACCTTTACAAGTTTTGCTGCTCTTTGAGCAATTTTTGGATCTCTTGCCACAACTGCTGCTACCTGCTCGCCAATAAACCTTACTCTATCTTGAGCAAATATATATCTATCCTTCATATAAAGACCAAACTTATAAGGAAAATCTTTTCCTGTTACAACCTTTACAACTCCTTCAACTTTTTCTGCTTCACTTGTATCAATTTTTTTAATCAAAGCATGGGGATATGGGCTTTCAACTATCTCTGCATAAAGAAGATTTGGACCAAAATCAATATCATCAACATATTTTGCTGCACCAGTTATTTTTTCTTTTTCATCATTTCTTGAAATCTCTTTTCCAACATATTTAAACTCTTCCATTTTTAACCTCCTCTATTTTTTACATAATCCATTACTGCTCTAATTATTGGAACATAACCTGTACATCTACATAAATTCCCGGATATTGCTTCTTTAACTTCTTCTTCTTCTGGATGTGGGTTTTTCTTTAAAAATTCTTCAAGAGTGACAATCATTCCAGGAGCACAGAATCCACATTGAAAAGAATTATGCTTTATAAAATATTTTTGTAATTCTGTTAATCCATTTTTTGAAAGACCTTCAAGTGTCATAATTTCCTGACCATCAACTTCAACAGCAAGAATTAGACAACTTCTTACAGATTTTCCATTTAAAAGAACTGTACATGTTCCGCAATCCCCTCTTCCACATCCATATTTTGGTGTTTTATCTCCAAGTTTATCTCTCAATACATCAAGCAATAAATCATTCGGTTCAACATATAAACTTACTTTTTCTCCATTTAATATAAAAGATATTTTTTCCATATTCTCCTCCTAAATTAACTTTTCACCGTATGGTGTACCTTTTCCATTCATTCTATCAACTGCGGCCTTGAGTCCTCTTTCAATCATTATTTTTGCCATATGAATTCTATACTCTTTTGTGGCTCTAATATCTGTTATTGGAGAAATTTCTTGCTCAATAAGTTTTTTTGCCTCTTCAATTAAACTATCATTTAAAGGCTTGCCATTAAGAAGTTGTTCAATTTTTCTTGCTCTTGAAGCAACTGGTCCAACTGCACAATGAGCAACTCTATATTCATTTCCTTCAAGAACCAAAATTCCAATTCCTACTTGTGCTAAATCTTCTCCATTATATCTTCCGAGTTTAATATAAGAAGATCCATTTCTCTTATTTGGTAAAGGAATATTGATTCCATAAACAAATTCATCTTCTTTTAAAACTGTTTTTCTTGGTCCAAGGAAAAATTCATTTATATTTACTTTTCTTTCACCATTTTTACTTTTTAGTATAACTTCTGCTTCATAAATAAGTAAACAAGGGCCTGAATCAAGAGATGGAACTGCAGAACAGACATTACCAACTAATGTGGCTCTATTTCTAATTGTGGTTGAAGCAACGCTTTTGCTTGCTTCCCATAATAGTGGGTATTTTTCCTTAACAACTTCGTTTTCAATAATTTCATTGAATGTGACTGTTGCACCAATAAAAAGATTTTTTCCATCAAATTTCAATTCATTTAATTCAGTTAAACCCTTTATATCTATAACAACTTCTGGAAATTCAAAACCATCTTTTATTCTGACAACTAAATCAGTTCCTCCTGATAAAATTTTTGCTTTTGATCTATATTTTGATAGAAGTTCTGTAAGTTCCCCTAAACTTTTAGGTTTATAGTACTCAAACAAATGTGCTATTGCCATAACTCCTCCTTAAAATAAAAATGGCGGAAGGCTAAATAAGTTACCTTCCGCCATAAATTTATGAATTACTTCATCTTCCAGGCAATAAATCTTCCCCACATAGACTCAGATTCCATTGCCTTTGCAAGGAAGCAGCCAAGATAATATCTACCACTTGGAAGATGTGCAATATCTTTTGAAAGATTTTCTGCATGAACAAGATGCTTTGGAAAGAGTTTAATGTGCATTACCTGATAGAATTCATCAAGTGGATACATCTGATCCCAATCTTTTCCGAATTGTTCTTTTAACTTTCTATTTGCTTCTTCAAATGTTTTTGGATGCCATATCCTCATAATTGTATTCATTGGATGGTCTGCACTGACTGCATCAACTCCAATCCACTTAATCTTCATATCAAGAGCCCATTGTGCAAAGTCTGGTGAAGGTCCTGGATGTCTTACCATATATTTAAATTCATCTGAATCTGGTGAATTCCATCCATATTTATTCCATCCAGTTTTGATTATAAGAATATCACCAGGTCTAATATCTACAACCTTTTTAATCATTTCTGGAGTATAAACGCTAACATCACTTACCATATTTGAAATATCAGCAATTACTCCAGGTCCAACCCACTCTTCAAGAGGTGTTTCACCAATAGTTCTTCCTGCTGGATAAAAATGTTTCTCACCATCCATATGAGTTGCAAGATGTATACTTGCATTACAAATTGAAGTGTTTCTTCCTAAACCAAATTGTTGTTGACCTACTCTCTTAAAGAATTTTACTGAAAGAGGTTCATAGTTAAGCCACTGTGGAGTTCTAACTGAAAATGGAACAGTTAAGTCATATTGTTCCATTGATTCCATAATTTTAATAAACTCATCATTATCCATTCCATCTGGTGCTTGATATGCAGCAACTCTTGCCCAGGCTGCCTCTGTCTCCATAAATGGAATAGCACCTGCAAAAATCCATGCTCTTTGATTTAGAAGTTTTGTTACATCTCCTCCAATGCTTTCAACAAAAATTAAATGTGATTTTGGGACTTTTACATGCATTAATTTATAATATTCATCAGGTGGGAACATCTCATCCCATTCTTTTCCATAATCCTTTCTTAATTTCGCTTTTGCTTTTTCAAATTCACCTGCATGCCAGTATCTGATTGGGGTATTCATTGGATGTTCTATACATCCAGCATCAATTCCAACCCATTTTAGTTTCATTTTCATTGCCCATTCAAAGAACTCCATATTTGGTCCTGGATGTCTTACTAAAAATCCGAATTCTGAAGATGTTGGTTTTTCCCAGGAGTATTTACTGTAACCTGTATAAATAATTAAAATATCGCCTTCTTTAACTTTAGCCTTTTTTGTAATCATTTCAGGAGTAATAATACTGTAATCTGATACCATATCAGAAATATCTACAATAACTCCTTCACCTGAAAGTTCTTTAAGAGAAACATCTGAGATTGCCTTTCCACCAGAATGATATGCTGTTTCACCAACAAGATGTGTACCAGTTGTGTTACTCCAGTTTAAAATTTGCCCATTTGCTCCTTGTCCTCCACCAAAAGCACCTGTTACTCTTTTAAAGAAGTGAACTTCAAGTGCCTTATCATGTGGCCATGGTGGGGTGAAAATGCTAAGGGGTTGAGTGAGGTCAAAAAGTTTTGCCTTACTTACAGTTTCAATAAATTTTTCGTTATCCATATTAAACCTCCTTTTTATTAAAAATATTTATTTTATCCTGCATATTTCTTTGCAAAAGCAATCAATGCTTTTTTAAAGCAATCCATTGGCGCATCAAGAAGACCAGCGCCAACTTGACCTACACCAGGGTTTTTGTGTGCTACACCAGTATCGATGAATGGCGTTAGATTTTTCTCAACAACTTTTCTTATATCAATTCCTGTAGGAGTTCCTCTAAAATCAAAATATGGAATTTGATAGGTGTTATTTTCACCAATTGTTATCTCATACATTTCTAAATTTTTCTTAATAGCAAGTTGAGTTGTTCCACCTACAAATTTAATTATGGCTGGCGCAGATGCAATTGCTAATCCTCCTAAACCAATTGTCTCCATTATAGAACTATCTCCCATATCACGACCAACATCTTCTTTCTTAAATCCTGGGAAAAGAAGAACATCTGGTACTGGTGATTCACATGTAAACCATTCACTGCCCATTCCAGAAACTCTAATTCCCCAATCAGTTCCATTTCTTGCCATAACTGTAACCATTGTGCTTCCTTCAATTCCTTCACATGGTTCAACGCTTGCTTTACAACTTGCCATAATAAATGGAAGATATGCATGAATATTTTGTTGAATGAATGTTATTGAATCGTTTGTATTCTTTAAATCTTCCATTGTTGCAAGAAGATAAGGAACAAGTTTTGAAAAGAGTAAGTATGATGCTGCTCTTGTTCTGTTGTGAAGTTCATCGCCCATTGTTAATGCTTCAGCATTTATTGGCTTCAATTCAATCTTTCCTGCTTTTTTAATCGCTTTTTGTAAAACCGGGAAGAAAACATTTTCCATCCATTTCAATCTTGCTATAACATCTTCAGAATAAGCACCCATTCTCAAAACTTTGCCAATTCCTTCGCTAAGGTTACAAAATCCTTTATTTCCAAATGCCTCATTTTCAATTACAATTACTGGCATAGAAGGAGATATTAAACCTGCCATAGGCGCTGCAGCATGATGATGATGACAAGGTTCAAACTTAATTTCTCCTGATGCTGCAATTTTTTCTGCTTCTTCTGGAGTTTTAGCCATTCCTTCATAAATTAAAGCACCTATTGTTGCTCCTCTTTGAGGTCCACTCATTCTATCCCAGGTTACTGGTGGTCCTGCATGTAGAAAAAGATTTTTCTTCATTCCCGGGATAACATCAATTGCTTTTTGTACATCAACCCAAACAGGTTTTGCATCAAGAAGTCTTTTTAATGCCTCCTGATTCGCTTTCTCAATGTCAACCATTTTTTAAACCTCCTTTTTTAAAATTTATGGCTCAATTGCAACAATTCTGCACATTGATGATTCAAATTCCATCCCTTTTAATGGAAAACAACCAATCCATAATCTTTTATTACTAACCTTATCAATTTCTCCTCCTAAATTTTCTGCATGGACAAGACCTTTAGGAAAAAGTTTAATGTGCATAATTTGATAAAATTCTTCAGGTGGAAACATCTCATCCCAACTCTTTCCATATTTTTCTTTAAGTTTTTTTTCTGCTTCAATAAAAGATTTTGGGTGCCAGTTTCTTATAATTGTGTTCATAGGATGATCTGCACTTCCACAATCTACTCCTATCCACTTTATTTTCATTTCAAGTACCCATTTTTCAAAACCAGGACCTGGCCCTGGATGTTTTACAAAATATCTAACTTCATCTGCTTCTGGTTCATACCATGCATATCTATGATATCCTGTGTTTATAATGAGAATATCTCCCTTTTTTATCTCAACCTTACTTGTTAACATTTCAGGAAAATATAAATCATAATCTGAGACATCTTTTGAAATATCAACAACAACTCCTGGGCCAACCCATTCATTTATTGGGACCTGACCTATCGATCTTCCATGCCCGTAAAAATGAATCTCTCCATCCATATGAGTTCCAACATGATGACTTGTTGTTATTATTTGTCCATTTGCTCCTTGACCCATATGTGCACCTGCAATTCTTTTGAAATATTGAACTGAAAGAGGTACATAACTTGGCCACGGTGGAGTATGAACACTTAAAGGTTGAGTTAAATCATATATTTTAACTTTATCCATTAAATCTAAAAAATCTTTTGAATTCATATTCACTCCTTATTTACCCATTCCCATTAATTTCTTTAGAGCATCAAGGGCTTCTTCATCTCCACCTGCTGGTGGTTTCCAATCAAGATGAACTACTTTAAAACCCTCTTTCTCTAAACTCTCTTTAAAAGAGAGAAGACCTATATTAATAACCTTAAGTTCTTTTTTAAAAAGATCACTTACAGCCATTATTTACCTCCAATATTTTTTAATATATAACCTGCAAGTTTAGAGGCACTTGCATTTGACTCAAAAACAATTGCACCTGTCTCTTTTAATCCCTTAATTAAATCCTTTTTATCCTGTGGGTCTTTATCTGTTCCACAAACTGTAATTATAAAAATGGCATTTGAATTTTTCATTGCTTCTTTTAGAGCAGGAACTAAATCTTCTTTTGGTTTTGGATTTGTGCCATAACCTATAACAACATCAAGGTAAAATATTGCAACATCTTTTAATTTACTCTCTTCAACCAATCTTTTATTTCTTAAACTGAAATCAATTTGTGGGTGTGGTCTTCCAACTGTAAATTCATCTTCTCCAAAATCAATAACTGTGTGCCCTTCACTCTTCCATGAATCTTTTAATTTATAACTCTCATTTAAAGGAGCATTTGAGTTTACATATCCAATCACATCTTTTAGAATTACCTGTATCTCATATGTTAATGTTCCTCCCTGGAAAAATGCTCTTAAGTATTTCTGTTCTGGTTTTAATTTTTTAGATAGTTCTTCTGCCATTTTTTTAATTTCATCTTCTTTTCTTTCAAGTTCTTTTTTGAAATCTTCCATTGATATTCCTTTTGATAAACTAACAGCAAGAAGTGAACCTTCTTCTAAATTTTTAGCAGGAATTGCTCCAATTGATTTAACAAGTTCAGGATCAGCACCAAGAAGAATTCCAACAATTGGTTTTTTAATTGTTCTGGTTAATTTACCAATTTTCTCTAAAATTTCAGGATGAGGTGGTTTTGAAATTAAAACTATAACTTTTGTTTCTGGGTCATCTCTTAATGCTTCAATGCCTTTCATAAAAGATAAAGCACCATAATCCTTTTTAACATCTATTCCTCCAGTACCAATGCCTTGAGATATTCCTGCTCCATGATTTGAAATCATTGAACTTACTTCCTGAAGACCTGTGCCTGCAGCAGAAACAATTCCAATATCACCTCTATTTACAACATTTGCAAATCCAAGTGGTGCTCCATTTATAATTGCTGTCCCACAATCTGGTCCCATAACAAGTAAATCATGTTCATAACCATATTTCTTAACTTCTATTGCCTTTTCTTTTGGAACATTATCAGAGAAAATCATAACATGAAGCCCTCTTTTCAAAGCATCCATTGCTACATCTGCAGCATATCTACCAGCAACAGAAACAATAACCATATTGGCATCTGGCATAATCTGAAGTGCTCCTTCTATACTTTTTGGTAATATTTCTGTTCCTTCACTTACTTTCTGTTTACTCTTTTTTAACATCTCTTCAATTTTTTTAACATTTTCTTCTGCAACTTTTTCATCTTCACTTTTTACAACGATCAAAAGGTCAGAATCTTTTGCATCTTTGAACTCAGGAAGTAACATTCCTGATGATTCAAGTATTGACTTGTTCTCTTTGGTTCCCATAATTACAGCTGCTTCAATTACTCCAGGAAGAGAAGAAGCATCTCTTGATACAAGCATAAGAGTAACAGAATCAAAATATTCACCACTTTTAATTAAACCTTTTACTGCCATTTAAGCCTCCTTTCTTAATTACTATTAAAAAACCTGTACTGAAATCAACTCCAGATGTTTCGCCTATCTGAAGCATAGATAGTGTTGAATCAACAATCTCGCTCTCATTACCATAAAATAGTGATAAAATTAATTTTTTTGTTCTCTCAAAAAATAAACCCTCATACGCATAATATAGAAAATTATTTGAAATTAAGTTTTCTCCTTTTGCATTTTCATATATCATTTTCCTTAAATAAAAATTATTTTCATTTGTTATTATCTCAATAACTTTTAACCCAGTTAAAATTCCAGTTATGAAATCATCCCCGCTTGGAGTTAAACCAATCCCGACTCCTTTTATCAATTTTATACCCACTACAATATCTAAATTAAAAAGAGTATTTATACCCATATAAATTCTTTTAAGAAAATTATTATTAAAATTTTCATTATTTTTTAAATTTTCATCAATCAATGGTAACAAGCCTTTATTATTAGAAAAAATTTTTAGAGATTTTTCAAAAAGTTTAAGATTCTTATAAAATTTTTGTATATCAAAATATGAAATTTCTAATTTTGATGAATAAATTTTTTCATTTTCGATTTCAAATTTTTCTTTATCAAGATAAAATGAATTTTCATAAACAATAATTCTATTTATATTTTCAAAATTCTTATTTTCAAAAATTATATTAGATGGACCTGAACCTATATATCTATTTCCTAAAGTTAATAGTTTTTCTTCAGAATAAAAATTTACAGAATTCTTAAATCTTGAATGAATTATATATTCTCCAGCAGAGATTTTATCTCCAAAAGAAATTAATAAATTTTTATTCTTAACATCAATAATCAAAATTACCTCTTTTCTTACTTAATGTGCATTACTCCTAATGCACCTTTTTCATGATTTGTAATAGGGTAAAAGGCAGAATCACCAAAAATTCCAACGCATATCCATTTTCCATCTGAAACAACTGAAACCTTTAAAGACAAAGAAGAATCAAGTGATTCACTATGAATAATTGAATTTAAGGCTTCTAATGATGCATGAAGAAGTGCATGGACTTCTGGAGTTGTTTTATTTATCACATTACAATTTAAGGCTGCACCAAGAATTGCTGGAGCAAACTTTCTTCTTATTTCTGAAGCAAACCCTGCAACTCTTGTAACACCAATTCTATAATTGGTTTTTTCAATAATTTTTCTTTTTATCTCATTTTCTTCATCATCTGAAGACATTGAAAGAAGAAGCGCAGCCTTTCCAACCCTACTTACATCTAAAGATACCTCAATTTCTCTACTCTCTTTCTTCTCCATACTCTACTCCTCTTTTTAAAATTCTTTTGTATTATTATTTTATATAAAAATTGTTAAATTGTCAACAATTAAAATAAAAATTAAATCTCTAAAATATCTTCATGAATTACCATATTTTTATCTTTTGCAAGAACCTTTTTTATTCTTTCTACCCAAATTTCAGGATGAGGTATTGAAAAAGCAGCCCTATCAATTTCTCCTTTTTTATTTTCAAAATAGAATGCAAGACATTTTTGATATGTTAATTCTCCTTTATGATGGTTTGTAATAACTATAGAATGTAATTTTCCTTCTGGAATAAAGAGTTCTTTTTTATCTAAACTACCCTTATAATATAAACCATTTCTTAATAAAATTAAAAGTCCCTGAGAGTTTAAAATTTTACCTTTTTCTGATTCAACTCCATAATAATAAACTCCATATGTGTGCATTAAAATATCATTTTTATCAAATTTTGAAATCTCTTTTTTGAAGTTGGATTGTTTTAACCAGTTATAAAAAACCAGATAACTTAAAAATAAAATTACAAATAATAAATAATAAAGATTATTCATTTTCCTCTTTATTTTCTATTCTTTCAATATTGCTCAAGATTAAAATAAATTTTCTTACAGCATAGTTATGTCTAAAGCCTCTTTTTAAATTCATTGCATTTGCAAGATCATTTGCAATTTTTTCATCACTCCATCCTTTTTCTTTTAACCTTTTTATCTTTTTTATATTTAATTTAATTATTTCATCGAAAACTTTTGTCTCAGTTATCATTGAGTAATAATAACTTATAAACATAACTACTGCACCACATATAACTGCTGCCAGAATATCTATCCAAATGTTATCAGTAAATTTTCTAAATATTGACTTTTCTGTACCTGCTGTAAAAATAAAAATTACTGTTAATATAGAAAAAATAACTATAAGTACTGTGAAAAGATTTTTTAATTTTTTATCCAAAATCTCCTCCTAAAATAAAAAAGGCAGGGAGGGTTCCCTGCCTTTTAAAAACCTTAAAAAATCTATTTCTGAGAGGCTTCGAAACCTCCAAGTTTCCTCTCTTCTCCTTCTTTCATCTTTGCCCATTCTGCTTCTGCTTTTTGCCAGTTCTCTTCAGTTGCTTCTTTTTCCCAGTATGTAAATCCTCTTTCATCTCTTGTTGCACCAGGTAGTAAACCATCAAGAACAATACCTACTATTCCCGCAACAGCCATTGGTGTTGAGAAAATTGTGAAAATAATTAGACCGATTATTGTTCCAACAGTCGCACCAGATTCTGTAAGTTTCTTTGCAAAATTATCACGAATTGGACTTAATGCTTGTGGGAATGATAGACCACAAAATAGTGCAAGACCAAGAACAAATAGGTTTCTTGCATTATTAAGATTAACATATTGAAGGGCATTTAATCCTACTGCTGAAATCAAACCAAATAGTCCAACATACATTGCTCCAACAACTGGCTGAGGAAGTGATGCAAAAACAGCAAATATTTTGCCAATAAATGGTAATACTAACATTATTATTGCGCCTGCTCTTATTGCTCTACGAGAAGCAACTCTTGTTAATCCAATTGCTCCGATATTTTCTGTATATGATGTTGAACCATTTCCAGATTGAAGTATTCCTGCAATAAGACAACCAACTCCTTCTGCACCAAGACCACGAGAAATCATTCTTTCTGTTGGAGGAGGAGCCTCAGAAATTTTTGCACAGGAATGATAGTCACCAATTGACTCAACCATTGAAGCAAAATATGCAGCAAGCATTCCAAATGAACCTGCTAAAAGAATACTGCTATTTGATGGAAATCCCCATCTAAATGGAATATATGGTTTAATTGTAAACCATGGTGCTGATGCTATGTTTTTGAATGCCTCAGTTAGATTGGCTGCATTACCTGCTGGAATCCATCCTGCAAGTGTTCCAATAACTGCTGCAATCCAACCTGTTGCAACTGCTAAAATAACAGGGAATAAAAGGAATACTCTTGATTTTCTTGAAAATACCTGAGAATAAAGTATTAATGCAATTAAAGTTATAAAGGATATTGTCCAGTTTGTAGCCATATATGGTGCACCAATTGTATAAAGTGCAAGACCTATCATTGTAATTGTTGGAGCAATTGAAAGTGGGCCAATGTATTTTTTAACTTTACCCATAATTCCTGAATAACCTAAAATAATTTCAAAAAATGATGCAAACAAAATTGCACCAGAAACATGTTGAATACACATCTGCCAGTTTCCACCCTGTGCCTGAACCATACCAATAATTGCAAATGTAGGTGCAAGGAATGAGAAACTTCCACCCTGGACAATTGGTAATTTATTACCAATTAATTGCTGAGACCATGTTGTAATACCTGAATTTAAAAATACTGCTGCGATAAGAACTGCTAATTGATCTGGTGGAAAGCCCATTGCTTTACCAACAAGAAGTGGAATTGAAATTGTCGCACCAAACATTGTTAAGAAATGCTGGAAACCTAAGAAAAATGCAAGACCCCATCTTGGTTTACTACCTATGGGGTAAATTACCCAACCTACTGATTGTTGACCATTTGACATAATAAAACCCTCCTTTCAAAACTCAAAAATAATTTTTTAAATTTTTAAAAACTAAATTTCTTTAAACTATCACCTCCTTTTAAAATTAATTTAATTAAGATTTGAAATATATTTAATTATAAAAATAAATTTTCAAAATTGTCAATAGTTTATCTATTTTCAAGACCTGGAAGATAAGGAGATGGATCAACTGGTGATCCAGCAATTCTAACTTCATAATGAAGATGTGGATCGGTTGCAACCCCTGTCATTCCTACATTACCAATTATTTCTCCCTTTTTAACCTCCTGTCCAACATTCACTAAGATTTTTGACAAATGAGCATATACAGTAGATACTCCTTCTCTATGAAAAACTTCGACCATTAATCCATAACCACCGTTCCATCCAATTTTTGTAACAATGCCAGTGGCAGCAACTCTTACTGGAGTTCCCTCAACTGCATCAATGTCTACACCTTTATGAAAATCTGGTTTTTTAGTAACTGGGTGAATCCTCCAGCCATAACTAGACATAATTGGTCCAACAACTGGCCATATATTTGGCGTATGGTCAACAATATTATTATATTCTTTTGTTGCTTCTCTTAAAATTATTAAATTTGTTTCTATATTTTTTGCTCTTGAATCAAGAGATTTAAATTTTTGTTCATTATCCTGAACCTTTGCTGCTAAACTTTCAATTGTATAAGAATAATCTTTCTTTTTTTGCTCTATCAATTCATTAATATTAACAGGCACACCTGGAATCATTGCCATTTTTCTTATTTCAGTTTCAAGAGAAGAGAGATATGATATGTAATCTATGTACGCATCAATTTTTGCTGATTGCTCAGTTACTTTTTTATCAAGTGCCTCTATCTGTTTATCCTTGACATCTGAAAGAGTATATAAATTTTTGCTTGATAATATATTTAAAGAATTTTTTAAATTTGAATAATCAACAAAAAAATATGAGAGTGAAACTAAAGAAACAATAAGAATAGAAATAAGAAAATAAATATAGATTGTTTTAATTTTTAAAATCTTTACCTTGCCTCTCGTGTTTGGTACTATTATTATTGAAATTTCCTTATCTTTCTTGTTAGTAACCATTTTATATATTATATTAACTTACCTTAAATTTGTCAAGAGGATAAAACCAACTATTATAAATTCTATAAAATTCATTACTTTTAATTAAATTATCTAAACTTGAATTAATTCTATCAAGAAGTTCGCTGTCCTCTGCCCTTAAAATTATCACATACTCCTCTTTTTTTAAAACATCGTTCACAATTTTTATTTTTTTATACATCTTTGCATAGTATGATGCTATGGAAAATTTTGTCACAATTGCATCATATAAAACATACTGCATATCTTTAATACATGTTTCTATGCAATCTTCATAATCAATTGTTTTAATCCCTTGGACTACATCATTCAAAATCGGAATTATAGATTTATCTGTAACTAAAACTCTTTTATCTTTTAATGAAGAAAATCCTTTAATTCTATTTTCACTTTCTCTAACTAAAATTACATATCCATCTATAAAATAAGTTCTTGAGAATATAATTTTTTCTTTGTCTTTAATATTTAAAATAGATTCCTTACTAATTGAAGAAATAATTAAATCAACATCAAAATTTAAAAGAGATGATATTAATTTGTCTCTTTGAACATTTAAAATAACAGGTGCTGTTAAAAAATCATTAGAAATTCTTTTTATTAGATCAATTTCAAAGCCAGACTTGTTACTTCCCTCAACAAAAGATAGAGGTTTATTGTTTAAATCAGTACCGATAATCAGAATGCCTTTTTTCAATACTTTTTCGATTGTTGTGTATTTAAGTGAAACTTCTATTTCAGATTCATTTTCAATAATATCAACCTTTTTTTCTTCAGTAACAAAACCATCTTTATAAAATTTTAGAGTATATGTTTTTTTCTCAAATGGATAGGATATAGAAAAATTTCCATTTTCATCACTTTGAAAAGTTAATCCAACTTCTTCTATATATATATTTACATCTGGAATGGGATTTGAACTTTCATCCAATACTTTACCTTTTATAATAAAATTTTCAACTTTCTTTTCGCACCCTGTTAAAACAAGGAGAAGAAGTAAAAATAGAATTATTTTCTTCATTAATTAATTTATTGTATAATTTGAGGACAGAATTGGTGTAGGAGTCTTAGTGGTTGTTATAATTAAATTATATGTACCAGGTGATGGAGGATTTTTTATAGAACAAAAATATGAAAAAGATATACTTAAATTTCCTCCTGCTGTTATGCTGATTGGTGAATATAACAAAATTGACCTTGATGAAAGATAAATTATTGGATAAGAAGTTAATTGAACTCCATTAATTGAAACATATGAAGGATAGATAAAAGATGGTAATGATGTGCCATTAGGGAAAGTAATCATTATATAATCTCCAACTGATAGTGAAACAGATGGCGAGAGATTAAATGAAATGAAATAAGAGGCCTGATATCCAGCATTTGGTGGCGATACTGTAACTACTGGTTGAGTTAAAGAAGGGGTTGGTGGTATGTAAATATTTATATAAGAAAAGCCAACTAATCCTAAAGATATTACTTCACATTTTAAAGTAACTGATGTCCCTGAAATTAAAGTAAAATAGATTGTTTGTGAATTTGTTGAAGGTGTGATATATCCACTTCCTGAAATAATTGTCCAGTTATATGTAACTCCATAAATTGGATTTCCATAATTATCATATGCCTGTGCAGTAAACATTTTTGTTTCACCGATTGACATTGTTGTATTATTTGGAGTTATTAAAACTGTATTTAAATATTGATAGTATGGATATGGAGAATAAGTTGTATTTATGTAACTACTTCCATAAATATATTTTACAGGTGAACCATAATAAGATGAACAACTAACTATTGCAGTACCTGAAAATGCTGGATTAAGAGTAAAAGTAGCAAGAGAAGTATCTGAAGAAGAAACAATTAAATTACCTGCAATAGATGGATAGACACTCCAGGTAAAAGTTAAGCCTGATAGAACTAAACCAGAAGAATCATATCCAGTTGCTTTAAATGTTTGATTTGGGTTTGAATATGATAATGTTACATTTGAAGGAGTTATCAAAATCTTATCTGCAAAAATTGGCGGAGATGTTGCATTTATATATGCATAATTATAAATTCCCCATCCACTAACTTCACATTTTATAGATACAACCCCAGTATAACTACCAAGTGTAAAATATAAATTTTTTGTATCAGGTGATATTGTAAAAGTACCTGATGATAGTGGAGTTAAAGTCCATATATATGTTAATCCAGGAATTGGATTTCCAAGAGAGTCGTATGCTTGTGCTGAAAATGTTTGTGAACTACCTATCGTTAAATTTATATTATTTGGGGTTATAACAACATTATTTATTCCATATGGATAATATGGATAAGGATATGGATAATATGAATTTACATATGCTAATCCGAAAATACCTGAACCTAAAACTTCACATTTTATTGTGACTGAACCAGATGAAGTTAATGTAAAATATCCATTTTGATTAACAACTCCATTACCAGTTCCAGGAATTATGCTCCAGTAAGTTGGGGCGCTTGTCACTATATTTCCAAAATTATCATATATTTTTGCAACAAATAGTTGCGAACTTCCAACATTTAAATTTATATAGTTTGGAATAATTTCTACTCTTGAGAAATTTACTGGTGGTGGATATTGAGGTTGAGAAAGAATAATAAATGGTTGGGAAAAAGTTGGCCCATCAAGGACAATGCCAGTTGATGTCATTGTTAAAACCTTAACCATATATGTGCCAGATGGTGTAGGTGGGTTTCTTACTCCACTAATTCTTATTTTAAAACTTCCTAAACTTGTTTGATTAGTAGTTATTGGTATTGTTATTTGTGTTCCACCAATTACAACTCCACTTCCTGAAGAAGATAAGCCTGATGCTGTAACAGGAATTAAAGAAACAAAATTAGAATAAGTTAAATCAAACCCGGATGGAAACTCAATATAAATTTTATCTCCACTGATCAATAAATTTCCCTGACTATTATCAATTAAAATTTCCCAATTTGCGTCTACCTTATTTATTAAATTATCAACACCTGGATTTACTGGTGTAACTTTAACCTCTTTTAAATTGTTGGCAAATGCAACCCCTGAGAGTGACAATAAAATCAAAAAAATTAAACTTAAACTTATTAGAGTTTTTTTCATGTGACCCTCCTTTAGAATATTATAACATAAAGGGGAGAGGATATCCTCTCCCTGATTGAAAATTGATAATCCTATAGAGTTATTGTAACTTTTTGCTCTTTACTATCCCATTTAACATCTGCATTAAAGGCTTCAGAAATAAACCTTATTGGTACAAATGTTCTTCCTTCTTTTATTAATGGAGGAGCATCAAGTTTTACATCTTTTCCATCAACTTTTGCTGTATAAACACCAACAGTTAATTCTATTGTTTTTGCACCCCATGTAATTTTAACTGTTTTTGTTGCAGCAATCCATTCAACTTTAGCACCAAATGCTTCTGATATGAATCTTATTGGAACCATGGTTCTACCTGGAGGAAGAATAAATGGAGTTACTGCCTTATTATCTGGATCTACAAATGTTGACTCATTATCAATTTGTGCTTCTGGTTTTCCAATCCAGAGTAAAATTGTCTCTTTATGTATAAAGTTAGAGGTTGCCTTTCCAACATTTCCTGCTGGATCAGTAGCAGTTGCTGTTATTCCGATAAAACCTGGTGGTAATTTAATTAAATCAAACTCAAATTTTCCTTGAGCATCTGAATTAACATCACTTTCAAATATTGTTCCAATAATCCCTGTAACTTTAATGTTAATTTTAGAATTTGGGTCTGTCTCACCAGTAACTTTTACATTTCTTGTTGTTACAACTTGATTAGCAGTAGGTGATGTAATTTTTACAACTGGAGGAGTTGTATCAAGATAAATCTTAAAAGATATCTCGCCTGTATTTCCAGCAAGGTCTCTTGCTTTAACAATGAGAATATTTTCTCCTTCTT